>Ga0075460_10000001_pt1 | contig 86223 bp, 78 predicted proteins | sample DEB08_DNA_3_FD_77580 | JGI IMG/M metagenome (GOLD analysis project Ga0075460, IMG submission 77580) | Aqueous microbial communities from the Delaware River and Bay under freshwater to marine salinity gradient to study organic matter... | ecosystem: Environmental > Aquatic > Marine > Coastal ...
GATCAGCTCCCTGCTCGCCGCTCCCTCCCTCATCGGGCTCGTCGTGAGCGTCGTCCTCCTCATCGCCAGCGCCCTGCTCCTGGGCCGCGCCTGGGCGGTCGGCACCTCCGTGAGTGACGCAGGCGTCAAGGTGTCGCGCCTGCGCATGACCCTCGTCATCCCGTGGGACGACGTGCGCGAGGTCGACACGGTGCCGCGGAGCCGATGGCTCGGCCTGCCCATCGAGGTAGCGGGCTCGACGGTCGTCCTGAACACGCCCGACGGTCAGGTGCTCACGCATGTGGCCTCGGCGTCATCGGACCTGTGGGGCCGGCCCCAGGCGTCCGATGCGGCGGTCAGCACGTTGCGCACCTGGTGGCGCGAGACTCGATGACCTAGGCGTCGCGCAGCCGGCGAGCCTCGCGCATCGCCGCCCGTGCTCGGCGCCGGTCACGCATGGCGTCCAGCGCCAGACCGAGTCGGTACCACGACGCCCAGTCCTGGGGTTGCGCATCAACCCGTTCGCGCTCGACGGCGAGGAAGCGCTCCGCGTCCGCGGTGGTGATGCGTCCGGAAGGCATGCGTTCAAAGTCATCGACGGGGAGATCGCCGCGCTCGGCAAGTTCCGCGCCCATCTCCTGCATGGCGTACCCGAAGTCGATCTCCCGCCAGACCAACCACGCGCCGATGGCGGGAATGATGAGCACCGCGATCCCCAGGGCGATCGCGGTCACGCTGCCCGAGGCGATCAGGACAATGCCTCGCCACCCCGCAAGGAGGAGGTAGGCGGCAAGGGCACCGGTGATGACCCAGGCCCAGCGGCGGGCTGTCATCGCTGCAGCAACGGTTCCAGCCCGAGGGTGAGCCCCGGGTGAGCAGCCACGGAACGCACGGCGAGCAGCACCCCCGGCATGAAGGACGCGCGATCGAGCGAGTCGTGCCGCAGAGTCAGGACCTCGCCCGGGTTGCCGAGAAGAACCTCTTCATGGGCGACCAGTCCGCGGACGCGCACCGAGTGCACCCGGACACCCTCGATGTCGGCACCGCGTGCGCCTGGGAGTTCGTGCTGAGTTGCGTCTGGGCTCGGTGCCACCGCCGCCCGCGCCGCGGCGATGCCGTGAGCGGTGTGCGCAGCGGTCCCTGACGGCGCGTCAGCCTTGTCGGGGTGGTGCAGTTCGATGACCTCCACCGATTCGAAATACGGTGCAGCCTCCCGGGCAAAGCGCATGAGCAGGACGGCACCGAGACCGAAGTTGGGTGCGATCACCGCGCCGGTCGTGGGATGGGCGGCCAGCATCTCGCGCACATCGGCGAGACGCTCCTCGGTGAAGCCGGTCGTGCCCACGACGACGTTGATGTCCTGATCAATGCAGAAGCGGAGGTTGTCCATGACCGCATCGGGGGTGGTGAAGTCGACGGCGACGTCGACTCCTGAGGCGACCAGCCGGTCCATCGGATCGCCGATATCGACCGCGGCCGCCAACTGAAGGTCGGCGGCCGAGTCGATTGCGCGGCACACTTCGGCACCCATCCGACCGGCGGCACCGATCACTCCCACCTTGAGCATGCTGGTCAGCCTAGTCGTCTCCTGGATCGGACTGCGGACATCCGAGGTGCGACCAGCCCCGCAGACAGTCAGGATGGCCCCATGCGCATCCGCCGAACGTTCATCTCCCTCGCCACCGTCGCCACCACCGTCGCCCTGCTACCGACAGCAGCCGTCGCTGAGACTCCGGTGCAACCGGTCTCCGTAGTAGCCACCCCGATCCCCGGGGCGACGTTCTTCACTGCGGCGCTTCAGGACCTCCCCAAGTTCGGCTACCGCGAGCGCGAATTCGCCCTTGCGCTGCGCGACCCCCAGGTCTACGAGTACGTCGGTGAATCCACGGAGGTGGTCGCCACCCCGGCGCCCGCCTCGCCGCGCGGGGAGTACCGCAGCCGCATGATCGTCCGGCTGCCGGTCGATCCGGCCGACTTCAACGGACGCGTCCTCGTCGAAATGATGAACACCACGACCACCGTCGACCTCGACGTCGCCTGGGAGCAGGCCCACGAGTACCTCATGCGGGAGGGCTGGGGATACGTCGGCATCACGGTGCAGCAGACCGGACTCGACGCGCTCACGCGCTTCCGACCCCAACCTGACCGCTACACCGACCTCGACCTCAACCTCATGACACCGCAGGCGGCGCAAACACCGGTGTACGGGCTGCGTGACCCGTCGCTGGCCTGGGATCTCACGTCCGCGGTGGGACGCCTGGTCGCTGCCCAGGACGCCGACGGGCCCCTGGCCGGCTACGCCGTGCGGTCGACGTACCTCACCGGTCAGTCGCAAATGGCCGGGTATGCCGTGACCTACATCAACGCGATCCACCCGCGCGATCAGGTCTTCGACGGTTTCCTCGTGGCCTACCGCGGCACCCGGGCCACCAACCTCGGCTTCGTTGCCCCGGAGGGCGGGGGCGCACCCGTGGGGACCTCCACCTCCGTCGCCCAGCGGCGCATCGACGCGGGCGGCGCCCCGGTGATCAACCTTCAAACCGAGTCTGACCCCCTCGACCAGCCCGGTGGCGGCGATGCGGCCGTGTGGCGCGATGACGCAACGACGCCGACCGATCGTTTCCGACTCTGGGAGGTTGCGGGGTCCTCGCACAACGACCGCTGGGGCAGTCAGCAGGCACTCGACATCCTCAGCCGGGACTACGGACTGCCGTTCACGCCCGCCTGCGACTGGACGGCGCCCATGGGAATCAACGACTTCCCGATGCGCTTCGCCTGGCACTCCGCCCTTGAGGCGCTCGCCGCGTGGCACGAAACCGATGCTGCGCCGGCCGAAGTGGATCGGATCGAGCGCCGGGATGGCGCGATCGTGCGCGACACGCGCGGCAACGCACGCGGCGGATTGCGCCTGCCGCCCGCAGACGTGCCGGTCGCCACGCGCGGTCCGGTGAGTACCGGCGGACTGTTCTGCAATCTCACCGGCTACCAAAAGCCGTTCCCCCGCAAGCTTGTCAAGCGAATGTATCCGAAGAAGTCCGAGTACGTCGCTGACGTGCGCCAGGCGGGGCGCGCCGACGCGAGGGCCGGTGTCTTGCTCATCAGCGATGCCGCCGAGTTGGTGCGCCAGGCGCGCCGCGGCCCGGTTGCAGACGGTCAAACCATTCGCGACTACTAGGGCTCTCCTGTCACGTCCGTTGGTGGCTGGGGATCCTGGACGGATCCGAACCGGAGCGGACTTGGTGTCAGACGGCGGAACTACGCTGAGGCAATGACAGGGAGGGCTGGCGCTTCACTGGCCACCTCGCCAGAACTGTCCACAGCCGCCGGTGAATCCACGCTGGCAACCTTGCCGGCACTGTCCACAGCGCGCGTTGAATGCGATCGGCCGTTGCGGAGCCACTACTAGCCCCCGACGGATCAGCGGGGGGAGATGAGGGCGTAGGTCGGCGGGACCGTGAGGAGTTCGGCGGCCAGGTCGGCCACGTCCGTGGCGGTGACCTCGTCAATGCGTTGGAGGACCTCATCGATCGACGGGATGTCGTCGTAGAGCAACTCACCCTTGGCGATGCGGCTCATCCGCGCGCCGGTGTCCTCCTGGCCGAGCACGACTCCCCCGCGCATCTGGCCCTTGCCGCGCTCGAGTTCGTCCTCCTTCAGTCCGTTCGCGGCGATGTCCCCCACGACCGCCTCGCAGACCTCGAGAACGTCGTCGACCTTGTTCGGCAGACATCCCGCGTAGACGCCGGTGTAGCCGGTGTCGGAGAAGCTCGTGGCAAAGGAGAACACTGAGTAAGCCAATCCTCGGGCCTCGCGCACCTCCTGGAAGAGCCGACTCGACATGCCCCCACCGAGGGCGGCGTTCAACACCCCAAGCGCATATCGGCGCTCGTCGGTGCGCCGAATCCCCCCGAGGCCCACGACGATGTTTGCCTGCTCCAACGGCCGCTGCAGGTGACCGCGGGAGCCTCGCCCAGGAACACGTGCCTGACGGGCCGACGCGATGCGCACGATCGGCTCGGCCTCGGGGTACCTATCACCAAACGCACCACGGACCAGGTCGACGATGTGCTCGTGATCGACCGCACCCGCGACGGAGATGACCATGCGCTCAGGGACATAGTTGCGTCGATAGAAACTGCGAATACTCGGCGGCGATAGGGATCGGATCGAATCTTGGCTGCCCAGAATGCTGCGCCCGAGGGGGCCGGCGCCGTAGTAGGTGCCCATGAACAGGTCGTGCACGAGGTCGGATGCGTCGTCCTCGTTCATGGCGATCTCTTCGAGGATGACCGAGCGCTCGCTCTCGATATCCTCTGATCGCAGTGCACCGTGGAGGACGACATCGGTGACGACGTCGACCGCCAGATCAATGTCGACGTCGAGGACGCGCGCGTAGTAGCAGGTGTACTCCTTCGTGGTGAAGGCGTTCATCTCGCCCCCTACCGCCTCGATCGGCGCGGTAATTTCCCAGGCTGAGCGATGCGCGGTCCCCTTGAAGAGCAAATGCTCGAGGAAGTGTGCCGATCCTGTTTGCTGGGGGGTTTCGTCGCGCGACCCCACCCCGACCCAGGCGCCGAAGGACACTGAGCGCACTCCGGGAACGGCCTCGGTCACGATGCGCAACCCGTTCGGCAGGGTCGTGAGACGCACGAGGGCCCCGCCAGCACCCTGGACCAGGGTGCGCGTCGAGGCCCTGCGCGCAGTCACGATGTGTTACTCCGCCGAGTCTCCGGCCGACTCGTCGAGCACCGGGATGAGCGAGAGTTTGCCCCGCGGATCAATTTCTTTGATCTCGACCTGGACCTTGTCGCCCACCTTGAGAACCTCTTCGACATTCTCGAGGCGCTTCTTGTCCGGCGAGAGCTTCTTGACCTCGGAAATGTGCAGCAGGCCATCGCGGCCGGGCACGAGCGACACGAAGGCGCCGAAATTGGTCGTCTTGACGACGGTGCCGAGGTAGCGCTCGCCAATCTCGGGCATTGTCGGATTGGCGATCGCGTTGATCTTGGCCCGAGCCGCCTCCGCCGACGAGCCGTCGGCGGCACCGATGAAGATCGTGCCGTCGTCCTCGATGGTGATGTCAGCGCCGGTGTCCTCTTGGATCTGGTTGATGATCTTGCCCTTCGGCCCGATCACCTCGCCGATCTTGTCCACCGGAATGTTCACCGTGATGATGCGCGGCGCGTAGAGCGACATCTCGCCCGGTGCGTCGATCGCCTCGTTCATGACATCGAGGATGGTCAGGCGCGCCTCGCGAGCCTGGTCCAGCGCACCCGCCAGCACCGACGCGGGAATGCCGTCGAGCTTGGTGTCCAGCTGCAGCGCCGTCACGAAGTCCTTGGTGCCGGCAACCTTGAAGTCCATGTCGCCGAACGCATCCTCGGCGCCGAGGATGTCGGTGATGGCGACGTACTCGGTCTTGCCGTCGACCTCGCCGGAGATCAAGCCCATCGCGATGCCGGCCACGGGAGCCTTCAGGGGCACACCCGCCGCCATGAGCGACATCGTGCTCGCGCACACCGAGCCCATGGAGGTCGAGCCGTTGGAACCGAGTGCCTCGGATACCTGTCGGATCGCGTAGGGGAACTCCTCGCGGGTCGGCAGCACCGGCACGAGGGCGCGCTCGGCAAGTGCGCCGTGCCCGATCTCGCGACGCTTCGGCGAACCGACTCGGCCGGTCTCACCGGTGGAGTACGGCGGGAAGTTGTAGTTGTGCATGTAGCGCTTGCGGTTGTCCGGCGACAACGTGTCGAGCCACTGCTCCATCTTGAGCATGTTCAGCGTGGTGACGCCGAGAATCTGCGTCTCACCGCGCTCGAACAGGGCCGACCCGTGCACGCGCGGGAGCACGTCGACCTCCGCGGCCAGGACGCGGATATCGCGCGGGCCACGACCGTCGATGCGAACCTTCTCGCGCAGGACGCGCTCGCGGACGCTGTTCTTCGTCACGCTGCGCAGCGCCGCGCTGATCTCCTTCTCGCGACCTTCGAAACGGTCGGAGAGGGCGGACATGACGTCAGCCTTGATGTCATCCAGGGCGCTCTCACGCTCGGCCTTGCCGACGATCGTGAGCGCCTGGGCGACACGAGCGGACGCGACCTCGGCCACGGCGTCGTAGACATCATCGGTGTAGTCGAGGAACACGGGGAACTCGGCCACCGGCTTGGCGGCGGTGTCCGCGAGAGCCTGCTGCGCTTCGCACAGGACGCGGATGAACGGCTTAGCCGCCTCCAGTCCCTCCGCGACGACCGACTCGGTCGGTGCCGTGGCGCCACTTGCGACGAGGTTGATCGTCTCGTTCGTCGCCTCGGCCTCGACCATCATGATGGCGACATCGTCACCCACCACGCGACCGGCCACGACCATGTCGAAGACCGCACGCTCGAGCTCGGAGTGCCGGGGGAAAGCCACCCACTGGCCATCGATGAGGGCGACGCGGACGCCACCGATCGGGCCGGAGAACGGCAGCCCGGAAATCTGGGTGGACGCGGACGCGGCATTGATCGCGAGGACGTCGTACAGATCATCGGGGTTGAGTGCGAAGACCGTCACGACGACCTGAACCTCGTTGCGCAGGCCCTTCACGAAGGACGGACGCAGCGGGCGATCGATGAGACGGCAGGTGAGGATCGCATCCTCGGTGGGACGCCCCTCGCGGCGGAAGAACGAGCCGGGGATGCGGCCCACGGAGTACATCCGCTCTTCGACGTCGACGGTCAAGGGGAAGAAGTCGAAGTGCTCCTTGGGCTGCTTCGAAGCCGAAGTAGCGCTGAGCACCATGGTGTCGTCGTCGAGGAAAGCGGCAACACTGCCACCCGCCTGACGGGCCAGTCGGCCAGTTTCGAATCGAACGGTGCGCTTGCCGAAGCTGCCGTTGTCCAAGACAGCTTCGGTGGTTGTTACAGAACCCTCCACGGGTATCTCCTGTCGGTGCCGGTCGCATGGCGACCTCGGCGCCCACCACCTGGGGGTCGGTCTTCGATCGAGGCCCACGGGTCCACGCCCGGAAGCCACTACCGAGGACCGATCACGGATCGGCGACGGACGTCGTGGATGAATGTCTATGTAGTTATGTGCCTACGCCACCTAGCGGCGCAGGCAGTCCCTCCGACCTACGCCACCTAGTGGCGCAGGCAGTCCCTCCGACCTACGCCACCTAGCGGCGCAGGCCGAGGCGCTCGATGATCGAGCGGTAGCGCTCGATATCCACCTTCTGCAGGTACTGCAGGAGGCGACGGCGCTGGCCGACCAGGATGAGCAGGCCGCGACGCGAGTGATGGTCGTGCTTGTGCGTCTTGAGGTGCTCGGTGAGGTCGGTGATCCGACGGCTCAGCATCGCGATCTGGACCTCCGGGCTACCGGTGTCCTGCGCGTTTTGGCCGTACTCGGCGATGATCTGCTGCTTTGTTGCGGTGTCGAGAGACATGATTTCCTTCAGGGCGCGTGGACCGACAGACGCCTTGCGGCGATGCCGGGGGCTCGGAAGTCCCGAACCGACACGAATCCCAGGGCGCCCGCCCCAGGACCGTCAGTGGCCAAGGGTATCAGCCCCCGAGGGCCCCCCGTGCCATGGCGACATCTCGACCCATCTGCTCGATGAGGTCGTCCACCGACGCAAAGGTGGCCTGTCCCCGCAGTCGGGACACCAGGTCGAGCGCCACGTCGTGGTCGTAGAGGTCGAGATCGTCCCGATCGAGGACATAGGCCTCCACCCGCCGCTCGGTCCCGGCGAACTGGGGATTGGTGCCAATGGAGACAGCAGCCGGGTACCGCTCGGGGCCATCGAGCAGCCAGCCCGCGTAGACACCATCGGGCGGCACCGCGAATTGCGGGCCCACCTCGAGGTTGGCCGTGGGGTAGCCCAGCTCCCGACCCCGGGCATCGCCGTGACGCACGGGGCCCTCAAGGCGATGCGGATGGCCGAGGGCCGCGGCGGCGGCCCCCATGTCCCCGGCGTCAATCTGCTCGCGCACGAAGCTGGACGACCACGGCACCCCGTCGGCCGACTCCGCCTCCATCAGGGGTACGGCATCCACGGTGAAACCGAGCTCCTGTCCGAGCCGGGTGAGGTCGCTCACGTCACCGCTGGCACGACGGCCGAATCGGAAGTTCTCGCCAACAACCACACGATCAGCGGCGATGCCCGGATCATCTCGCAGCAAGCGCGCGAAGTCCTCGGGTTCGTTAGCCGCGAACTCGCGGGTGAACGGGACCACGACCACATCGTCCGCGCCGTGCTCGCGCAGGAGCTCAATGCGGCGCGGCAGTGTGGCGAGCAACTTGGGTGCCGCGTCCGGGCGCAGGACGGCCTGCGGATGGGGATCGAAGGTGACGACGATGACGCGGTCGTCCGCATCCCCGGGCAGCGCCGCGCGGGCGCGGGCGATCAAGGCCTGATGCCCTCGATGCACCCCATCGAAATTTCCGACCGTCGCCACGCGCACGCGGGCAAGCCTGCCACGCGATCGGGTCGTGACAGGATGGGGCTCCCGACGTCGAGGACGTCCCGAGTCGCAGGGAGCGCGTGTGGCCGATCGACTGCTGCTGCACATCGGTACGCAGAAGTCCGGTACGACGTACCTCCAGCGCGTCCTCGCGGCCCTCTCGTCCTCGCTCAAGCGCGACGGCGTGCTCTACCCAACGCGCCTGCACGGGCGCCGCGAGGTCTACAACCATGAAGCGGCCGCCTACGGACTGCTCGGGACCGCCTCTTTCCCGTGGGTGCCCGAGGCCCGTGCGCGAGGGCAGGAAGGATCATGGAACGGCCTCGTGCGCAAGGTCGGCCAGTGGGATGGCACGGCGATCGTGTCAGGCGAGGCGCTCTCCGTCATCGACGCCGACGCAGCGCGACGTCTTGTCGAGAGTCTTGGGGTCCCCAACACCCACGTCATCATCACCGCCCGTGATCTCGGACGCGTGCTGCCGAGTTCGTGGCAGCAGCACATCCGCAATGGCAGGTCGACGAGTTTCCCGTCGTTCCTTCAGCAACAGGCCGACCGTCGTGGCGAGGGCAACGCACGGGAGCGCGCCGCTCGGTGGAACGACGATCCGGACCAGACCTTCTGGCGGGCCTATGCCATCGGCACCCTGGTCGAACGCTGGGCGCCCTTCGCGCGCACCGTAAGCGTCGTCACCGTCCCCCGCCGCGGCGCGGCCCCGGATGAGTTGTGGCATCGCTTCCGGCGCGCCCTTGACGTGGGCCCCGCGCTGCCAGAAACTCCTCCGACCATCGACGACCTCGCCGCCAATGTCGGTCTGACCGAGCCTGAGGTCCTGGTCCTCGCCGCCCTAAACCGGCAGGTGGACTCGGTGAAGGCCGACGGACCTGACCTGCGTGCCCTGCGCGGCCGGCTGGTGCGCGAGGCCTTCGCGGTCCGACCTGACCGCGGAACACCCGTTCAACTCCCCCGCCATTGGGCCGAACGGGTCCGCGCGTGGGCCCGTGACGATGTCGAGGTTCTCGATTCGACCTCGGCCATCCTCGTCGGTCCGCGATCCGATCTCCTGGTGGACGCCGACGCTCCCGTCGGTGACGGTCCCGATCCGGACGAGATCGCCCGCGCAGCGGGCGCGGCGATGGCCTACCTCGCCGGACTCCCGGTCCGCAGCACCTAGACTGCGCACGTGCTTCTCCTCGTCTGCGGCATGCACCGCTCCGGTTCCACGCTCGTGTGGCAGATCGCCCGACAACTCGTCGACGGTCGCCCTGGCCTGCGCAACCCGCGTGGCATCCCCACGTCGGAATATCCCGCGGCGGCGGCGGACCCGGCTGATCTCCTCATGGCCAAGGTGCACTTCCGGCCGGCCCTCAACCGCGGCGACTTCCCGGACGCGGGAGCGAAATACCTCTACACCTATCGCGACCCTCGCGACGTCGTCGCTTCGCTCTATCGCAAGGGCCGCGCAAAGCCGGGCGATCCCGAGCGTGGTGCGCGCAACAGTCGCCTCATCGTGCGCCGTGAATTGCGCGGTGATGAGTTCTGGACCTCACGCAAGGATGTCTGGATCGGCAAATATGAAGACTTCCGCGATGACGTTCCGGGGCTGGTCCGCGATCTCGCGACGTTCCTTGAGGTGGATATCGATGAGGCCGGAGTGGCCAAGATCGTCGCGGACGTCGATCTCGCGGCTCAGGAGCAGCGCGCAGTCGCGGCCAAGGCGCACGGTGTCGACGACGACCTGCGCGTGACCTCCAACCACATCACCGACGGTCGCTCTGGCGCGTGGCGCGACACCCTCACCGATGAGGAGCTCGTCGCGATCGAGGCCGAGGGTGCCCGCTGGCTCGTGGAGCACGGCTACGGCGTAGAGACCGCGGTCGGCAAGCGCAAGACCCTGGACCTGCGCGAGCCCGAGGAGTACCAGCCCAAGCACGCCCAGAGCGGGTCGAGTGTCGGTGCCCGCACGTCGCGCATCTCCGGTGAAGCGGGCGATTTGCCGGCTGCCCTCCTCCCACTCGCGGCCGCCGGAGTGTTGTCCCTGGCGGCGGCGGTGAGCTCACGCCGCAATCCAGGGTCGTCGTCCCTGCTGTGGGCGGCAGCAACCCTGTGCGGTGTGGCCGGGGCCTACTGCCTCGGCCGCGACGACCAGCGACCCGAGGATCTCGTCGCGGCCGTCCGGCGTCGCTTCGGTCGCTGAGGCCAGCCCGTGGCATCGCGCGTCGTTCTGCACATCGGACCGCGCAAAACCGCGACCACATACGTTCAACGCGCCCTGCAGGCGCTGGTCCTCGCCGGTGAACTTGCCCCCACCATCTATCCCATCGAGACCCGCGGCCGCGTCGACCACAATCAGGTGCCCGGTCTCATCGATCTCGCGCGCCAATCCGGCGGCATCGGCCTTCAGCCGGATGCCTGGACCGAGCAGGACGGCTCCGATGCCGAAGCACTTCTCTCGGTGGTGCACAGCGCCCCCGGCGAGGTCATCCTGTCCGCCGAAGCGCTGTCGGTGCTCACCGATGACGGAGCGGCTGCGGTCGTCGATGCGTTCGACGGCGTATCGATGGACGTCGTGGTCACCGCGCGCGATCTCGCGCGGATCCTGCCGAGTTCCTGGCAGCAGCACATGCGCAACGGCAACTTCGAGGCCTATCCGGACTACCTGCGCCTGCGCGCGCAGGAACGCGAAACGCAGAGTCATCGCGATGAGCTGCGCCGAGGATTCTGGCGGGCGTATCGATACGGCGAACTCGTGCGGCGCTGGCTGGCGGCAGGGGCGCAGTCCGTTCGCGTGGTCACGGTCCCCGCTGCCGGGGGCGGCGCGGCCCTGGTGTGGGAGCGATTCGCGTCCGCCTGCGGCATCGACGACCTACCAGCCCTCCCGCCGGTGGTACCCGAGGACAAAGCGAACATCTCGCTGACTGGGCCGGAGACCTACGCGATCTTCGGATTCAACCTGGCGGCCCGTGCGGCCGGCGAAGGCCGGCGAGAGGTCCGGTCGACCCATCGCGCCCTCATCCGTCGCGGTTGGACGGACCGCCCGGATCGCGGCGAGCGACTCGGACTCCCGGCCGCGCTACTTCCGACCGTGAGCACCTGGGCCGCCGAGGACATCGCCGACCTCGGCGCCACCGGAGTGCGAATCTTCGGAGATCTCGCGGACCTCGCGGTCGCGGCCGATGGCACCGACGGCGTACCCACACCGGAGGACGTGGCCCGAGCGGCCGGGGCCGCCGCCTACCTGCTCAGCCAACGCCGCGGCGGCAAGCCCGCGGCGGAGGAGGAGTCTGGCGACTAGGCGCCCGGCAGGCCGGCGCCCGATGGCAATGCGCGCTCGGTAGTGCGACGCCGGCCGAGCCGGCGCAGCCTAACCCCGCGCCCAGGACTCCAGGATCGCCACGAAGGCCGGGCCGTCGTTGGCCCAGTCGGCATTCGCACGCACCCACGCCCTCCCAGCCTCGGCCATCGCCTGACGTCGCGCGTCGTCGTCGTTGAGCTCTTGCACCGCGACGGCCGCGGCATCGAGGTCCCCGAACGGCACAATCACCCCCGCGCCACTCTGCTCGGCCACGTCAACGGCCAGGGGAAGCGGAGTCGAGATGAAGGGCACACCGCGTGCGAGATACTCCAACACCTTGGTGGGCATGGAGTGCCGATAGTTCGGCTCGTCGTGCAGGAGTGACAGGCCAACGGTCGCTCCCTCCACCTGCGCGAGCGCTTCGGCGTTGGGACGGAATCCCCACCAGTGAAACGACTCACCCTCGGCCGCGCGCAGCCGTCCCACCAGGTCCCCGGTCGCCGGGCCCACCACATCGACGCTCACAGTGGTCAGTCGTCGGGACAGCGCGATGAGGTCGTCACCGCCGCGCGCCACTGTCACACTCCCGACGTAGATCGCACGTCCGCGGCCGCTCGCCGGGACTCGCGCCGGAACCACAGGACTGTTCGGCACGACCGGGTGGTCGCTGCCGAACCGATGTGCGTACGCCGTCTCAGCGAGCAGAAGGTGCCGACGGCGTTCGACGAGCGACTCCCCGGCACGGGCGAGACCGGCCACGGGACGACGCAGCAGATTGGGCAACCAAGGCTTCAGGCTGAGCGACGCAGCGGTGTCCTCGTGGACATCCCACACGATGGACGGATGGCGCAGCCCGGTGGCGGCGGCTACCGCTTCGGCACTGTGCAAGATCACCACGTCGTGGGAGGCAGCCTCACGCCGCAGCACTCGCCGCGACTCACGCAGTGCGCCCAAGCGCCGTCGGCCCGTCGCTCGGGGAATATCGATGCCGCGCACTCCATCACGCGGCACCGCGCCGTAGGCGCTGAACGGACCGGCCTGGGTCACCTCATGCCCCGCCGCGAGAAGGGCCGCGATCTCGCGTTCCGCGATGCGCGCATCTCGCGGATCGTGCACGGCACACAGGACGAGGACGCGCACGGCTAGTCCCGGCCGCGAACCGTCGGGTCCGTCGCGCTGACCATGTCCGACCCTTCGGCGGCGAGTTCGGCCATCGCCTGCTCGTTGGCGTCTTTGCGCTTCTTCCGCCGCTCACGCATGGCCTTCTTCGACTTCAGGCCGAAGCGCGCTTCGTACTCGGGGATGATGTCGTCCGGATGTCCATCAGCCAGGATCTGTCCCTCATCGAGCCACAGCACGCGATTGCAGGCGGACCGGATGGCGCCCATCGAGTGACTTACGAGGAAGATGGTGTCCGCGTCATCGCGCAATTGCTGGATGCGCTGACTCGACCGCTTGACGAACTCACCATCACCGGTCGACAGCGCCTCATCGATGAGCAAGATTTCGTGGGTGACCGCCGAGGCGATGGCGAACTTCAACCGTGCGGACATGCCTGACGAATAGGTGCTCATCGGCATATGGATCGCCGATCCAATTCCGCTGAATTCGATGACGTCCGGGATGCGCGCCTTGACCTCCTTGGGAGTGAGGCCCAAAGCAAGCAGGCCGAGCTCGACATTGCGCAGGCCGGACAGCGCCTGCATCAGCGCCGAACTCACGCCGAGCATCGTCGGTTGACCGTCGGCGTAGACCACGCCCTGATTTGGCGGAAGGAGCCCGGCGATCGCGCGCATAAGCGTGGATTTGCCCGCGCCATTCTTGCCGATGACGCCCACCGCCTCACCCTGGCGCGCGACGAAGTTCACGCCACGCAGGGCATGGATCTCCCTCTTGGTCGACACGGGCCGGCGTGCGCGCATGCGCTGCCAGCGACTGGCGGTGTCCTCTAGGGGCTGGTCGGGAGCGGTCCACACCCGATAGACGATGTGGAGGTTGTCGACGACCACCTTGATTGGCGCGTTCGGATCGTTCTCGCGTGGTGGCGCGACATCGGAGAAGTCGGCCTCCTCACTGAGATCGATCTCCATCTCATCGTCATCCTCGACCATAGCGATCCTCCGCCCGCCAGAAGAACCACATGCCGAAGGGCAGCATCACCACGGCCCAGGCGACCGCCAGAATCCAGTTCAGTGCTCCGCCCGGTGAGTAATAGGAGGCCATGAGGGCATCACGCATCACGTTGAGGTAAACCGTCCCCGGATTGATTTCGATGATGAACACGGCCCACGGCGGCAAGCCGAGCCGGCTGAGACGGTCGGCGATCGGGATCATCACGCCGGACATGTATCCCCAGATGCGCAGCAGATATCCGAGGATCTCTGACACATCCTGCAGCGTCGCCACAATGCGGGCCATGATCATCGCCATACCCAGCGAGAACATCACGATGAGCAGAAGTCCGACGGGCGCGAGCAACCATCGCCACGTGATCGGCTCACCCGTAATGAGCAGAATCACCACCATGATGGGGATCGCGTAGTAGAAGACCCGCAGTTGCTTCATCACCACGGCGATCGGCAAGACCGCGCGCGGGAAGTGAATGGAGCGGACGAGTCCCTCATTGCCCGAGATGGAACGCGAACCCGCCGTAATGGACTGGCGAATGATCGCAAAACTGAAGACACCCGCCGCGAGGAAGCCGGTGTAATTCTCCACGCTGCCGCGACCACCGAGCAGGAATCCGAAGAGGAACCAGTACAGGGCCATGGTGAGGACCGGATCCATCACCTGCCAGAACTGGCCCAGTCGACTCTTGGTGTTCTGCTTATCGACGCTTGCCTTGGCGAACGCGCGGATGAACGCACGCCGCTGCCACAGCGAGCGGAGGTAGGCGAAGAAGGGCGGCCGGCTGTTGACTCGGGTGAGCCCGGCCTCCCGGGCGAGCACGTCGGCCGGGACGGTGACGGTGCTCGCTGCGACCTGCTGTCCGCCGTCGATCAGAGTCGCACCGCCTCGTTACCTCGGGTGACACCTCGGGTGTCGAAGAAACGACGCGAGCGCGCCACGAGGGCGGGAATGTCATAGGCATCGTGGTCTTGCAGCAGGATGGTGAGATCCGCGTCACTCACCGCGGCATCAAGGTCGGGGACCGGGGCGAGGGTCTCGCCATTCAGACGCCAGGCTGTGACGTGTGGATCGTGGTACTCCACGATGGCGCCCTTGTCGCGCAATTGCTGGGCGATGGGCTTGGCCGGTGATTCGCGCTGATCGGCGATGTCGGGCTTGTATGTCACGCCAAGGAGTAGCACGCGCGCTCCTCGCAGGGCCTTGCCGTCCTCGTTCAAGATGTCCTGGACCCGACGGATGACGTAAGTCGGCATTCCCGCGTTGATCTCCTGCGCGAGTTCGACGAAGCGGAAGGGATAGCCGAGTTTGGCCTGCACCTGGTAGCTCAGATAGTTCGGATCGATCGGAATGCAGTGACCGCCAACGCCGGGGCCGGGGTAGAACGCCTGAAAGCCGAAGGGCTTGCTCTTGGCCGCCGCGATGACATCCCACAGGTCAATGTCGAGTTCGTGGCAGAAGCGCGCCATCTCATTGACGAGTGCAATGTTGATGTGGCGGTAGGTATTTTCGAGGAGTTTGGCCATCTCCGCCTCGCGGGTCCCGCGCGCGGGCACGACGGTATCGACGAATCGCCCGTAGAACGTTGACGCCGCATCCGTGCACTCGGGCGTGTGTCCGCCGACGACCTTGGGTGTGTTGCGCATCCCATAGGTGGGGTTGCCCGGGTCGATTCGCTCGGGGCTAAAGGCGAGATGGAAGTCCCGGCCGGCAACGAGTCCGCCGGCCTCGAGCACTGGGCGCACCTCGTCGTCCGTCGTCCCCGGATAGGTCGTGGACTCCAAGACGATGAGTTGCCCGCGCTGCAAGTGCGCTGCGATCGACTGCGTTGCGCCGAGGACGGCACCGAGGTCCGGGCCACCCTCCGGCGTCAGCGGGGTGGGTACACAGATGACGACGGTGTGCGCATCGCCGATGACCGATGGGTCGGTCGTCGCACTGAATCCCGCCTTGAGCATGGCGTCGATGTCGTCATCGGACAGGTCGTCGACGTGCGAGCGGCCAGCGTTGAGACCCGATACAACATGCTCGGAGACGTCGAGTCCGGTGACCGTGAGGCCCGATCGGCAGGCCTCCTGGGCGAGGGGCAGACCGACATAGCCGAGCCCGATGACCACGAGATCGCGTGCCATATCCATCCTTCGTCGCCGCGCGGCCGCCATGGCCGGCTCCGCCCTCAGGCGGCGCTGATACCCCCGAAAGAGTACGCGGCCCGGTAGGCCTCCATGACGCGAGGCCACGTGCGTGTCTCCTTCACCCACTGGCGCGCGGCGCGGCCTCGCTCCCCTCGTTCACGGGGATCCAGCAGGCCGCTGAGGGCCTCCGCGAGCGCGGCCGCGTCCCCGGACGCCACGAGAGCAGCCCCCGGAGCGGACACCTCCCGCACGGCCGGCAGGTCGCTGCCCACCACGGGGATCTCCCGGGCCTGGGCTTCCACAGGCTTGAGTCCGGTAACCAGGCGGTTGAGCGCCGTGTCATGTCGCGGGAAGGCGAAGACGTCCAGCGCGTCGTACCAGGGCAGGACCGCGTCGACCGGGACCCGACCCGGCATGGTCAGGGGCACTGCACGTTGCTCCGCCTGTCGAGCGAGGTCAGCCGAGGTCGGGCCAGACCCCACGAGCAGCGCTCGCGCGTCGACCCCTTCGGCACGCAGGAGAGCCAGTGCCTCGAGGAGAGTGTCGAAGCCCTCGTCGGCGTTCAGAGTCGCGAGGCTGCCAACCCACAGATCGGCGTTTTCAAGGCCGAGGCGACTGCGAGCCTGCTCCGCCGTGTCCGCTCGCGGCTCGAGGAAGGCGGCCGGTACGGCATTGGGGGCAATGATCACGCGATCGGCGGGGACCCCGCGACGCACGATCTCGTCGCGCATGGCCACACCGAGCGTCGTCACAACATCAGCGGCCCGCAGGATCTCGGTGTGGCGATCGCGGAGGAGGCGGTAGGTGTCGGCCGTGGGATCGCCTCCGTGCCGGCTGAGCCAGGTGTCCTCGAAGAAGCTGCGCGCCTCGTAGGCGACCGGCAGACCTGCCCGACGCCCGACCTCGAGTGCGGCTCGGGCGTTCACCGGGTCCGAGGCGCCGTGGAGCAGATCGGGACGGATCCCATCGACGAGGGCGGCCAACTCGCGGGCGTAGACCTCCGGCACGCGAGCCTCGGACGGCATCGTCCGCGGCAGAAGTCGGTGATAGGGAATCCCGTCGACGTACTGCACGTCGGCGGCCCAGGCCTCACCCCGAGTGACCGGGAATCCCGGACGGGTGACGACCTGGGCATCCCACCCCGCGTCGCGCTGCGCGCGGGCAACGCGCTGAGTGCGGATCGTCGAGCCTGCCTGGACGCGCGGCAGGGAATTGGTCACCACGTGGAGGATCCGTGGCGCCTCTGCTGTGGTGGGACGCGTGCGTGGCGATACCGCGCACCAGGTGGGCAGTGGGGCCGAGAGCCGTTGCCGATCTGCCGCGGCACGCCGTAGCGCCCGCCGACCGCGTCGGTCGGACGGCTCATGGGCGAGGACGTCGTTCAGTCGCCCGGCGAGTCCGGCCACCGCAAGTTCCGCGCCAAGGCGCGCGGGGTCACCCGGAGCAAGGCGTTCGAGCAAGGTGACCGCCTCGTCGTAGCGATCCGCCGCGATCGCCCGATCGAGTGCGGCGAGCACGTCACCGCCCGGTGCACCCGGGGTCAGCCGAGGAAGGGCGCGCTCAAGGGCGGCCCGACCCCGGGCCGGATCCTCGCGGAATCGACGGACCGCACCGGTCACGATGAGGGGTGTGTGCTGCACCGTGGGCAGGACGCGCTCCCACAGCCGCGGCGAGGAGCCGATCGGCCGCGGTGAGTCCGCGTCGGTAGGCGCACCCTCGCGGGCACGCCGGTCTTGCCCGCGCGTAGCCATCGACACCTCCCGGTCTGGGATAGTAGACGGCGGCGCAGGTAGAGCGCTGAATCGAGGACCACATGACGGGAAGGCCGAGATGACCCTGCTGCACGTCACCGGCGCCCGCCCCAACTTCCCCAAGGCCGCCCCGGTCATCGCCGCGCTCGCCCGCCGCGGTGCCCGTCAGCGCCTGGTGCATACCGGCCAGCACTACGACGATCGCATGTCGGAGATCTTCTTCCGCGAACTCGACCTCCCCCGGCCGGACATCAACCTGGGCGTCGGTTCGGGCAGTCATGCCGAGCAGACGGCCGCCATCCTTGTCGGACTCGAAGTGGAGATGCTCGACACCCGACCCGACATGGTCGTCGTCTACGGCGATGTGAACTCCACTTTGGCCGCGAGCATCGCCGCCGCCAAACTGCAGATCCCCGTGGCCCATGTCGAGGCCGGATTGCGCAGCTTCGATATGTCGATGCCCGAGGAGATCAATCGCATCGTCACCGATCGCCTCGCCGACCTGCTGCTGTGCACCAGTCCCGACGCGATCGCTCACCTCGCCCACGAGGGGGTGCCGGCGGAACGGATCCACCTGGTCGGCAATCCCATGATCGACACCCTGCTCGCCAACCTCGATCGCCTCGACGCGCAGCGCGCTCGTACCGACCTCGGACTTCCCGACGACTACCTCGTCGCAACCCTTCACCGCCCGGGCAACGTCGACGATCCTGAGTCCGCGGCCGAACTGGTCGCCCTCGTGCATTCAGCCGCTGCCCGGGCCGAGATCGTTCTGCCCTTGCATCCGCGCGGGCGACGCGTCCTCGAGGCGCTCGGCATTGGGGATCACCCGCGCGTGCACGTCGTGGAACCCCTCGGCTACCTGGACTTCATGTCCCTCGTGAGCGGGGCCCGTGCCGTCATCACCGACTCCGGCGGTGTCCAGGAAGAAACCACCGTGCTGCGGGTGCCCTGCTTGACCTTGCGCCCCAACACCGAGCGGCCGGTCACGATCACCCATGGGACCAATCGCCTCGCGTCCCCCGCCACGCTCGTCGCCCTTCTTGACGAGGTCCTCACCGAGCCCGTCGACGCCGAGCGGATCCCGCCCCTGTGGGATGGGCACGCCGGTGATCGGATCGCCGAGGTCATCTTGGACTGGCTTGACGAACGCGGCCGCGAATGACCGAGGGTCCGGCCGACGAACTGCAGGCGCCCCCCGAGCCCGGCCCTACCAACCAGGTCGCCCGCCTCCAACACGACCTGCGGCGCGCCGAAGCCCGTGCCGATCGTGCGGAGCGCGCCCTCGAACGTGCACAGCGCAGTGCGTCGTACGTCGTCGGCAACCTCTTGGTCAATGCGGCCAAGAGCCCACGACGACTCCTCACCCTTCCCCGCGATCTGTGGCGCATCTGGCGGCTTCGCCGATCGCGACGCACGGCTCCGACCACCACGCCTTCGACGCGAGGTCGTCGCGACGATGTCCTCGATCTTGACGCCCCGCGACTACTGATCCCGCGCACGTCGGTAGCCGCGGCCGCGCAGGGATCCCTGGCCATCGCTGGCGCCCTCTCACACCGCACCGCACTCGCGTGGGCGCCCTATGCGGCGGTGAGCAATGCCCTTCCGCACGAAGGCCCCGCACTGATCGAAGCCGTCGATGCCGACATCGTCGTCATCGACACCGCTTCCGCCTTGCCGGGGGAATCCTGGGAGCACCTCGGCGACCCCGCAGCCGTCGATCGACTTCGCGCGGCCGCCGCGTTGGTCGACGCGGCCCATGCGCAGGGGCGCCCCGTGGTCCTCCTTCGGTCCACGCCCCCGTCCCGCACCGTCTTCCTCTCCGAACTCGCGGAGCGGTGCGATCTCGTCGTCGATGGTCCGGGCTCGGTCCGCGACAACCCCTGGCATCCGGGCATCGACCCGGCCGCCTGGCAGTTCGGGGAGGTCCCGCATTCCGCCTCCATCTTCGTTCCCCGCGAGAGCCGCGCGGGCACGCCTCTCGAACGCGAACTACGCGCGGCGATCGAGGCTGATCGGTCAGGACGCGATGAGTGCTCCCCCGACCCTCGCCTCCAACGCTCGGTGGCCTTGCGCGAGGCGATCTCGAAGGCGTCGTTCGGCTTGGCGGACCCGATGTGGACCCCCGACCACCTCCTGGGGGCGACGTCGACCAGCCTCGGCCTGCTGGCCTCGGGGCGCCGTGTCCTCGCCGGTCACGATGCGGACCTGCGCACGCTGCTGGCCGGTCAGGACGCAGCGCGCGGCGCCGTCGTCTTCACCGAGGGGACATCCAACGTCCCCGATGCGCTCGAACAGGCAGCTCGACCGATGTCGGACGGGCAGCGACGGGCGGTGCTGCGTGCGCTCATGGTCGGAGCCTCCGCGCCCGTGCAGTTGACCACCCTGGCGGAACTCCTCGACGTCGAGTCACGTCCGCGCGCCGTGTGGGATGTGGCCTTGATCGCCGGTGCTGATCCCGATGTCGATCAGATCCTCCTGCAGTCGTGGCGACCGCGGGAACTCGTCGTGCGGACTCCCCTGTCCGACCGATCGATGAACCTTCTGCACGAGGAGGGAATCGTCGTCACGCCTCTCCCCGACGATGTCCTCCGCGATCGCACCCTGCTCAACATGGCGGTCACCACGCCCTACATCGCGCGCCAGGTCGACCTCGACGATCCCGATGCCATCCTCGATCTGCTGATCGAGCAGATCGCGGGACTCCCGACGCTGCCCCGTCAGCATGACTCGGTGTTGTGGAGCACACGATGACCAGCGCACTCGTCTACGGCGACGTCAACCTCAACATCCTTGACGGTTCGGCCATCTGGGTGCAATCCATGTGCGAGGCGCTCTCTCGCAGCGGTGTGGAGGTGCGCGTCCTCCTCAAGGCGCCCGTGGACAACGACCGGCTCGTGGCACCACTTCGGGAGATGTCCGGCGTCACCGTCGTTGATCCCTTCGACGGTGCGAGGACGGGCACCCCGCTCACCCCCGCGCAGGCGGTCGACCATCTCGAGCAACTCGATGCTGCGCAACGGGCCGATCTCATCGTCGTCCGCGGCCTGCGGTTCGTCACCGCGGCGGCGGCCAGCGAGCGACTGACGGGTCGCCTGTGGACCTACCTCACCGACATCGCTCAAGACCCACTGGCGATGGACGACGAACAGGTAGATCGACTGCAGGCCATTGCGCGAGCGAGCCGCTACATGATGTGTCAGACGGAGGAACTGCGCTGCCTTCTCGAATCCACCGTGCCCGCGGCCTGTGGTCGCTCTGTGCTGTGGAGTCCCGTCGTTCCCGAGCCCGAGTTCGGTCTGCCCGAGCGCTCGCCGGTGAGCGTGGACGGTCAGCAGGTGCGGCCGCTGCGTCTGGTCTACACGGGCAAGTTCGCTCCGCTGTGGAACACGCTCGAGATGACGCAGATCCCGGCGATGCTCGCGGCCGTGGGCATCGACGCCGAACTGCACATGGTCGGCGACAAGATTCACGACGTCCCGGACGACCCCGACTGGTCGAACCGGATGCGCAGCGCCCTCGAAGACTCCCCCGGAGTGATTTGGCACGGCGGAATGCCCCGCCAGCAGGCGATGGAACTCACGTCTACCGCCGATCTCGGGATGTCGTGGCGGGATCCGAAGATGGACGCAAGCCTCGAACTGTCCACCAAGGTCCTCGAGTTCGGAGCGCTAGGCGTCCCCCCGCTCCTCAATCGAACGCCGATGCACGTGAATCTCATCGGCGAGGACTACCCGTTGTTCGTCGGCAGTGCCGAGGACATCGTGGCCGCATGCCAGTCACTCATCGCCAATCCGGAGTTGCACGGTGCCGCGTGCCGGGACATGTCCGCCGCAGTGGCGCCGTACACGATGGCCGCGTCGGTCGATCGCATGCGAGGTCTTCTCGAGCGTGCCTTGCCGGCGGCTCCGCCCGCCCTTGCCGGACGTGCGCGGTTGCGCGTGGGAGTCGTGAGCCACGACCTCAAGTTCTTCACCCGCATCCAGGAACACCTCGAGGCACTCCCCGAACTCGAGGTACGTATCGACCACTGGGCAGCTCTGGCCAGCCACGACGAGGAAGCCAGTCGCGCCATGGTGGAGTGGGCCGACGTCATCATCTGCGAATGGGCCGGTCCCAATCTGGTCTGGTACAGCCGGCACAAGCGGGACAACCAAAGACTTATCGTGCGCCTGCATCGTTTCGAACTCGATGCCGGTTGGCTCAACGATGTCCGCATCGAGGCCGTTGACCAGGTCGTCTGCGTCAGCCCGTTCTATGCGCAACTCACCGCACAGCGCACCGGCTGGCCGGCTGATCGCATCATTGTCATCCCGAACTGGGTCGATATCGAGCAGTTCGATCGCCCCAAACTCGGCGATGTTCAGTTCACGCTGGGGATGATCGGGATTTCGCCGCACCGCAAGCGCCCGGACCTGGGTCTGGAGATCCTGTCGCGGCTGCGACGCCGCGACCGCCGCTACCGCCTGGCCGTCAAGTCCAAGCTCCCGTGGGACTACTGGTGGATCTGGCGCAAGCCCGAAGAGAGAGCGGAGACCGAACGGCTCTTCGAGCGCCTGCATGCCGATCCCACGGTGCGCGGTGCGGTGAGTTTCGACGGGTTCGGCGGCGACGTCCCCGCCTGGCTGCGACGCGTGGGCTGGGTGTTGTCCACGTCAGACGATGAGAGTTTCCATCTCGCACCCGCCGAGGGCATGGCCTCCGGTGCCGTCCCGGCGCTCCTGCCATGGCCCGGCTCAGACACGATCTATGACACGCGGTGGATTCACGCCGATCCGGTAGCCATCGCCGAGTTCATCCACGAGACGGTCGCCAGTGGCCGCTGGGCTCAGACGGCTGCCGAGGCCCGCCAACAGGTGGAGGCCAGTTTCCCGCTCCCCGTGGTTTGCGATGAGTGGGCGCGCATTCTCGTGGAGGACCTCTCCCCCGACACAGCCCAGGGCACCCTCGCCCGATAGGACTAGAAGTCGGCGGGGAAGACGGCGAGGTAGCGGGCGCGATCGCCCCGCCGCTGGGCCAGCGCCACGAGATCGTCTCCATGCACCAGTGCCACGGCATCGGCGGTAGGCGCATCGGGCGGCCACGCAATTTGCACGCCGTTGCGGATGGGCGCGACATCGTCCGCACCGACCTCTACCCAGGGCAGGCTGCGCCGTGCCGCGTGGTCGAGGCGGACAAGATGGGCCGAGTCCAGGGCATCGGCCGCGACGGCATCATCGAGCCCGAAGGCTCCGGACCGCACGCGACGAAGATCACGCACGTGCCCGACGGTGCCCAGGTCCGCGGCCACATCCCGTGCTAGTGCCCGGACGTAGGTGCCGGAACTACCCACCACGCGCACGTCGGCCACGGAAACAGCCACCGGTCCCACGCCAGGCACGTCCATTGACTCGCCACGGAGGCCGAGCAAATCGAAGGCCGCAATGTGCACGGGTCGCGCCGCCAATTCGACCTCGTGCCCGGCCCGCACCAGGTCGTATGCGCGTTTGCCATCGACCTTGATGGCACTCACCGCACTGGGACGCTGCATGATGTCGCCGGTCCACGCCTGCATCGCGGCCGAGACCGCAGAGCCATCCACCGACGCGCCAGGCGTGGCGACGACCTCACCTTGCGCATCATCGGTTGTCGTCCCGATGCCGAAGACAAAGGTGCTGAGGTATTCCTTGTCGTCACCGGAGAGGTACCCGAGCAGACGGGTTCCTGCACCAACGCCCAGCACCAGCACACCGGTGGCCGCGGGATCCAAAGTGCCCGCGTGCCCGATCTTGCGAATGCCCAGAGCCTTGCGGGCCCACGACACCACCGCGTGCGATGACGGGCCGGCCGGCTTGTCGACGACAAGGATCCCGCGGGGCGGGCTACTCCCCATCGCCGGCATCGCGATGCCGGTATGGATCGGGGTCACCGGCGTAATGCGCGGCAGCGGCTTGCTCATGGACCTGCGCATCGGACTCGGCAGCGTCCTTGAGCAGCGCATCGATGTGTCGCGCCGTGTCCGGCACCGCGTCGAGCACGAACTCCAGCGACGGGGTGTGCTTGATTCCGGTCTGGCGACCCACCTCGGTGCGCAGGACACCCTTGGCGGATTCCAGCGCCGTCGCCGTGGCGGCGCGGGCCTCCTCGCCGCCGTACACGGTGTAAAAAACGGTCGCCTCACGCAAGTCAGCCGTCACACGTGCATCGGTGACCGTGATGAACCCCAGTCGGGGGTCCTTCACGCGCATCTCCAGCGCCTCCGCAACGATTTCGCGCACGCGCTCGGCGAGTTTGCGTGCTCGGGCTTCCGATGGCATGTCTACTCCTCGATCGTCGAGGGCCTAGGCCCGTGGCTTCTCCCGCATCTCGTAGGTCTCGATGACGTCATCCACCTTGACGTCGCCGTAGGTGCCGAGGTTGATGCCGCACTCGTAACCCTCGCGGACCTCCGTGACGTCGTCCTTGAAGCGACGCAGCGACGAGATGGTGAGGTCGTTGGCGACGACGGCGCCGTCGCGCACCAGACGCGCCTTGGTGTTGCGGCGAATCTCACCCGACCGCACGAGCGAACCGGCGATGGTGCCGAACTTGGAGGACTTGAATACCTCGCGCACCTCGGCGGTACCGAGCTGCACCTCCTCGAATTCCGGCTTGAGCATGCCGCGCAGGGCCGCCTCGATCTCGTCGATGGCCTGGTAGATGACCGAGTAGAACCGGACATCCACCCCCTCCTGGCTGGCGAACTCGGCCACCTTGCCCTCGGGTCGAACGTTGAAGCCAACCACGACCGCGTCCGACGCACTCGCGAGAGTGACGTCACTCTTGGTGATGGCGCCAACACCGCGGTGGATCACGCGAAGGGAGACATCGTCACCGACCTCGATCTTGAGCAGCGCATCCTCAAGTGCCTCGACCGAGCCGGAGACGTCGCCCTTGAGGATGAGGTTGAGCTCATGCTGCTCACCATCCTCGATGACCTTGAGGAAGTCCTCGAGAGTGCGGCGGGCGCGCGACTTGGCGAGTTGAGCATTGCGTTCACGCGCCTGACGGGTCGTGGCGATCTGGCGTGCGGTCCGGTCCTCGTCGACGACGAGGAAGGTGTCGCCGGCACCGGGAACGGACGTGAGGCCGAGCACCTGCACCGGACGGGAGGGGAAGGCCTCCTCAACGGCGTTGCCGTCCTCATCGAGCATCGCGCGGACGCGACCGTAGGCATCGCCCACCACGATCGACGCACCGGGTCGCAGCGTGCCACGCTGCACGAGCACCGTCGCCACTGGGCCGCGGCCACGGTCGAGGTGCGCCTCGATTGCCACGCCTTGGGCATCCTGCGTGGGATTGGCGCGCAGATCGAGCGCCGCGTCGGCCGTGAGCAGGATGGCATCGAGCAGTTCATCAATGCCACTGCCCTGGACCGCCGAGACATCCACGAACATCGTGTCGCCGCCGTACTCCTCGGCCACGAGACCGAACTCGGTGAGTTGGCCACGCACCTTGGACGGATCGGCGCCTTCTTTGTCCACCTTGTTCACGGCGACCACGATCGGGACCTCAGCGGCCTGCGCGTGGTTCAGCGCTTCGATCGTCTGAGGCTTCACACCGTCGTCGGCCGCCACAACGAGGACGGCGATGTCCGTGACCTGCGCACCACGGGCACGCATGGCGGTGAACGCCTCGTGACCGGGGGTGTCGATGAAGGTGATCGCCCGATCGCCGCCGTCGGCGTGCGCCACGATCTGGTAGGCACCGATGTGCTGCGTGATGCCACCGGCCTCGCCCGCCACCACGTTGGTTTTGCGCACCGCGTCGAGGAGTTTGGTCTTGCCGTGGTCAACGTGACCCATCACCGTGACGACCGGCGGACGGGCCGCCAGATCACCTTCGCCGCCCTCGTCTTCACCAAATTCTAGGTCGAAGGACTCGAGCAGTTCGCGATCCTCATCCTCAGGCGAGACGACCTGGACGTCAAAGTCCAACTCACCGCCGAGCAGGCGCAGGGTGTCATCGTCGACGGATTGGGTCGCGGTGACCATCTCGCCGAGCTTGAACAGCACGGTCACGAGATCCGCAGGGCTCGCGTCGATCTTCTCGGCAAAGTCGGTCAGGCTGGCGCCACGGGGCAGCCGTACCACCTGGCCGTTGCCACGCGGAAGGCGCACGCCACCGATCGTCGGTGCCTGCATGTTGTCGAATTCCTGACGCTTCGCCCGCTTGGACTTGCGCCCACGCGACGGACGCCCGCCGGGCTTGCCAAACGCGCCGGCCGTGCCACCGCGACCGCCGGGACCACCGCGACCGCCGGGGCCACCGAAGCCACCGCGGCCACCTCCGGGTCCGCCACGGCCAGGAGCACCACCGGGCGCACCACCGGGACCACCGGGTCCACCGGGACCGCCACGGCCAGGAGCACCACCGGGCGCACCACCGGGACCACCGCGGCCAGGAGCACCACCGGGGCCTCGTCCGGCTCCGGGACCGCCAGGACCACGCGTGGCCGGTCGGCCGCCGGTACGCGGCGGGGTCGGACCAGCGGAGCGTGGCATCATCCCCGGATTCGGGCGAGGAACACCCGGCACGGCGGGTGCGGACCGCCCCATGCCGGTGTTGCCGGTGAAGGGGTTGTTGCCGGGGCGCGGCGCGCTCGGACGCGGAGTCTCCCGGGCGGCCACATTGCCGGTGAAGGGGTTGTTGCCGGGGCGGGGGCCAGTGGGCTTGGTAGCCGGCTTCGGTTCGGCGGGGGCGGCTACCTGCTCGGCCGGCGCTTCGGGAGCGGCCGGGGTCGCAGCGGGAGCCACCGGGGTCGCAGCGGGAGCCGGGGTAGGTGCAGGCTCCGCAGCAGCCGCTTCAACGGGAGCCTCGCCGACCGCTGGCGCTTCGGGGGCTGCCGGAGCAGCCTTCGGCTTCGGCTTGGGCTTGGCAGCCTTCGACTTGGCGGGAGCCGCCTCCGCAGGCGGCATGGCGTCCTTCAGCTTGCGGACAACCGGCGCCTCAATCGTGGAGGACGCGGAACGAACGAATTCGCCGAGCTCAGCCAACTTAGCGAGCACGACCTTGCTTTCGACTCCAAGCTCTTTGGCGAGCTCGTAGACCCGGACTTTCGACACAACTCTCCTGTCTTTGGTCCGGGCGGCGCGCTGGTCATGCGCGCGACCGAACCGTCAGTGGTGGACGACCCTGCTCATGGCTGGGTGCTCATCGGTGGCTCATCCTGCTTAACCCCATCTGTGCGGCGGACCGTCGTTCTGACGGCTCGGTCATGCTTGCGTCGACGGCGACGGGGTCGCCGTGCTGACGTTGCGGGCTACGAACTCGCGTAACACCCGAAGATCGAGTGCTGACGAGATCCGCAGCGCGCGGCTCAACGCCCTGCGGCGTTCAGCGATCTCCAGACAGCCGGGGTGCAACCAGGCACCTCGTCCGCCTCGGGTGGCTGACGGGTCCGGGATAACGATCCCGTCCTCGACCACGACCCGAAGGAGGTCATCCGGGTGATTCCGTTCGCGGCACCCCACGCAGGTGCGCACGCTGGACGCGCGGGCTCGAGTCATGGGCGGCCTCGGGCGGGACCCTCGGACCGACTGAGTGTAGCGCCGCTGGTCCGGCCGATCACTCTTGCCCCGGGTCCGCGTCCTGCGCGGGCCCCGTCTCTGCGGTCGGCGTGTCGGGGCGAATATCGATCCGCCAGCCGGTCATTCGAGCGGCCAAGCGAGCGTTTTGCCCTTCCTTGCCGATCGCGAGGGACAGTTGGTAGTCGGGCACGGTGACCCGGGCCGCCTTCGCGACCGGATCCACGATCTCGACCGAGGAGACTCGGGCCGGCGACAGTGCGTAGGCGATGAGCTCGGCCGGATCATCGCTGAAATCGACGATGTCGATCTTCTCCCCGCCGAGTTCACTCATGACCTGGCGCACTCGCTGCCCCATGGGTCCGATGCACGCGCCCTTGGCGTTGAGTCCGGGAACGGTGGAGCGCACCGCGATCTTCGTGCGATGCCCTGCCTCACGAGCCATCGCGGCGATCTCCACGCTGCCGTCGGCGATCTCGGGGACCTCCAGGGCAAACAGTCCTCTCACCAGCGCCGGGTGGCTGCGCGAGACAGTCACCTGGGGGCCACGTGGACCCTTGCGCACCGAGGTGACTACGGCCTTGACGCGTGTCCCATGCGGGTAGGTCTCCCCCGGCACCTGCTCTGCAGGTGGCAGGAGCGCCTCAACCTTGCCGAGATCGACGCGCACGACGCGCGGATCACTTGCCTGTTGAACAACGCCGGACACAAGATCGCCCTCCGTGCCGCTGAACTCCCCGAAGGTGCGATCACCCTCGGCGTCGCGAAGCCGCTGAAGGAGCACCTGGCGAGCGGTCGTGGCCGCCACGCGGCCGAAATCGGTGGGGGTGTCGTCGTACTCGCGGGGCGGCGTGTCCTGGTCCTCCTCGCGAGGTTCACGAGCCCACACGGTTACGTGACCTGTCTTGCGGTCGAGTTCCACGCGGGCCTCCGTGGCGGATCCCTCGGTTCGCTGGTAGGCCATGAGGAGGGCCTGCTCGATGGAATCGACCACGAGTTCCCAGGACAGTTCCTTTTCGCGGACGAGTGCCTTCAAGGCATTTACGTCGATATCCACGGCTAGTTCTCCTCCTCGGGGCGCTTGAACTCCACCTGTACTCGTCCCCGCGCAATCTGCGCGAAGGAGATGTCACGCTGCTCGCCATCGTCCTCCACCGTGACCGAGCCGTCAGCGCCCTCCTCCACCGAGCGAATTCGCCCGGTGATGGTGGCTCCGTCGGCAAGTTCGACATCGACGAGTCGTCCCACATTGCGACGCCAATGGCGCGGTTGGGTGAGCGGTCGGTCAATGCCCGGGGAGGTCACTTCCAAGATGTACGGCGCATCACCGACATCGCCGGCATCCAGCGCCTGCGACGCGGCCCGGCTCACTTCGGCGATGAGATCGAGGTTCACTCCACCGTCGCGGTCGATGACCAACTCCACACGGCGGCGCTTGCCCGCGAGGGAGACGACAAGGTCCTCAAGGTCACACCCGGACGCGGTCACGACAGGCTCAAGGAGGGGGCGAAGATCAGGCTGACCCATGGCATCTCCTCTATTCACGTGTGTAGCCGCCGTGCGCTGCATTCCAGACAGTCGTTCCGCCGAGGCCTCGACCGTGGATCCCAAGAGTACCTGCCCCGATCCTGCCGGGGGTCCCTCGTGGCGTGATTCCGGCCCGATTCACGGGCCCACGGCGTCGCTTGACGAGGAGACGGGCCCGCCATGGCATGCTGACCGACGTGCGGAAGGTCACCCGACGCGAGGTCATGGGCCTCGGCGCCCTCCTCGGCCTGAGCGCTTGCACGGGTTCGGGTGACGGTGACTCGACATCAGGCTCCGCCAGCGGCTCATCGACCACCAGCGATCCCGATGCGGCCCTCGCGCAGCAGGTCGCCGAGCAGGAATGGGCGCTCGTGGCCGCCTACGATCGGGCCCTGCAGGCGCAGCCCGATCTCGCACCGCTCCTTGCCCCGCTGCGCGATCAACATCGTGAGCACGCGAGTGCTGTCGGATCGACCCAGGCGCCCACGGGACAGTCGTCCAGCCTCGCCGCTGGCGCTTCGCGCGAGCAGGTGCTCTCCGACCTGCTCGCCGCCGAACGGGCGGCGGTCACTCAGCGGACGGAAGCCTGCGACGCCGCAAGCGGCTCCGACTTTGCCGCCCTCACCGCGCTCATCGCCGCCTCCGAGGCCGGCCATGTCGAGTACCTGCGTCGGAGCGGGCCATGAACGACGCCCTCACCGCCGCCATCATCGGCGAACAGGCGGCGCTCTACGCATACGGCGTCGCCGGCCCGCACCTCGCTGACGCTGACCGCGACATGGCTCTCGGCGGTCTGGCCGCCCATCGGGCGCGCATCCTGATCCTGCGCGAGCGCGCCGACGACGTCACCGAACCCGGTGCCGCCGGGGGCTACCTCACCGGGCCGGTGGAGACCCCCGAGCAGGCCCGTGCCCTGCTCGCGGGGGCCGAGGCCCGTCTGGCTGCGACGTACGCCGACCTTGCCGGTGCGAGTTCGGGCGCGGATCGGACCGAAGCCGTCCTCACGGCCTGCGAGTGTTCGGCCCGAGCTATCGGGTGGGGCGGTCCACCGGAAGCCTTCCCCGGCCGCTAGTCCTCTTCCCTGCCGCCCCCCGAGGCTTTCGGCGGAGACGCGACTAGCCGCGAATGATCTGGACCGCCAACACGGCGATGAGCACCGCCGTGACGACCAGCAGCACCGTGCGCACGAACTCACTCCCTCGCGCGATCGCCGTGCGCGCACCGACAATCGCCCCGGCGACATTGCACGCGGCCATGAGCAGGCCCACGAACCACAGGACGGACCCGCTGATCCCGAAGACAATCAGGGATGCCGCGTTCGTGCCCACGTTGACGATCTTCGCCGTCGCCGAAGCCTGCAGGAAGGTGTAGCCCACCGCAGCCACCAGCAAGATGATGAGGAAGGAACCGGTCCCGGGACCGATCGCCCCGTCATAGAAGCCAATCGCCAGTCCTCCGACGATCGCGGTCAGCAGATGGCGGCCTCGGGATACCTCGCGCGCCTCAAGCCCAAAGGAGCGCCGGAAGGCGATGAACAGCCACACGACGATGAGCGCTACGAGAATGATGGGTCGAAAGATCGTCGGTGGTAGGTGAATGGCCGTGAGGGAGCCGAACGCCGCGCCCACGAATGCCGCTGCGGCCATGGGTAGCGCCGTGCGCAGCCGCGGCATTTCGATGCGCCCGTAGGTGATGGCCGCCGCCGACGTGCCAAAAATCGACGAGAGCTTGTTGGTGCCGAGCGCCGCAGCAGGTTGATCGGCCGGCGTCACGATGAGGAGCGCCGGGAGTTGGAGCAGCCCTCCCCCGCCGCTCACCGCATCGACCCATCCCGCAGCCGCCGCCACGAGGCAAAGCAGCGCGATGACGTACCAGTCGGGAGTCATACTGCCGAACGCCAGCGATCGACAACAGCGACGAGTTCGAGAAGTTCGCTGATCACCGCGTCCGGTTCCACGTCGATGTCGACGGCCTGATCACCGAGATTCGAATGTGGCAGCAGCACTGCGCGCATACCGACCTCCTGGGCGCCATGCACATCGTCCCAGGGCCGGTCGCCGACGAAGACCGCGATGTCAGCCGTCGCCGACACGGCGTCGAGCGCGGCACGAAAGGCTTCGGCATGCGGTTTTGCATGCGGGATCTCGCTGGAGTAGACCGCGCCGTCGATGAGGTGCGCGAGTCCGTCCCGTGAGAACACCGCCTCGTGATGCCATCGCGGCCACATGGTGTTGGAAAGAATGCCGATGCGGATGCCGCGTTCACGCAGTGCCTCCATCGTGGGGCGGGCCTGATCATCGGCCAGGGTGTGCGGCTCCCATCCCTCGAGATAGGCGGCCAACGCTTCCCCGTGGATCGTTGAGGTGATGTCGACGCCGACTGACTCGAAGATGTGATCCAGGCTGCCGGTGCCGTCGGCGCCGCGCGAGGACTGCTGGCGACGCCACAGAATGAGTTCGGCCTCGGTGAGACGCTGTGCCAAGTGGGCATCATCCGGCGCATAGACGCGTGCGTAGGCCGACCATTGCTGCACGAGGTCGATGTCGTGCCAGGGCGTCAGGGTTCCACCCCAGTCGAAGATGACCGCCTCGACGGTCATGCCCGGCAAAGGTCGATGAGGCGTCCGGCGATCTCACTCACAGGCACATCCGCCGACTCACCGGTCACACGATCGCGTAGTTCGACCACCCCATCAGCAAGGCGCTTTCCGACGACGACGATGGTGGGGAGGCCGATCAGTTCCGCGTCCTTGAATTTCACACCGGGTGAGGCGCCTCGTCGATCGTCGATGAGGACCCGCACACCCGCCTCGTTCAAGGATCGGGCGAGTTCCTCAGCGGTCTCGAAGGGTGCATCCTCCTTGCCGGTCGCCACGATGTGGACATCCGCCGGGGCTACCTCACGCGGCCACACCAGGCCTTTGTCGTCACAATGCTGCTCAGCGATCGCCGCGACGGCGCGGGACACTCCGAGCCCGTATGAGCCCATCGTCACCGTGACCTGCTTGCCGTTCTCATCCAGCACCGTGAGCCCGAGGGCCTCGGCGTACTTGCGGCCAAGCTGGAAGATGTGACCAATCTCGATCCCTCGTGCGATTTCCACCGTGGCGCCGCACCGCGGACACGGATCTCCGGCGATGATCTCGACCGCCTCGATCTGCCCGTCCACGTCGAAGTCGCGCCCGCGGACCAGTCCGTAGACATGGCGACCCTTTTCGTTGGCTCCGGTGATCCACGCGGTGCCTTCGGCAACGCGGGGATCGACGAGGTAGCGGATATTGCCCTCGCCGCCCAGAGCACCGGGTCCGATGTAGCCCTTGACCAGCGCGGGGTACTTCGGGAAGTCCCCTTCCTCAAAGGGACGCAACACGGCGGGGTGCAGCGCGGCCTCGATGCGCTTGACGTCGACCTCGCGATCTCCCGGGACGCCCACCGCTAGCGGCTCCGATGTGCCGTCCGGATAGGTCGCCATGAAGACGACGTTCTTGAGCGTGTCCGCCGCCGTCCACGCGCGGTCGGCGCGACGGATGTCCTCGCGCTCGTTGGACACATCCACCAAGGTGGCGATCGTTGGCGTGTCCGGGGTGTCGTGCACCACGGCAGGGGGCAGAGAGGAAGCGTCCTGCGCCGGCATGGGTGGACTCACCACGGCCTCGACATTGGCCGCGTATTCGCAGGCGGTGCAACGCACGTAGGTGTCCTCGCCGTACTCGGTGGGCGCGAGGAACTCCTCACTTTGGGAGCCGCCCATCGCCCCAGACTGCGCGGACACGATGACGTAGTCCAAGCCCAGTCGATCAAAGCAGGTGATGTAGGCATCTCGGTGCCGCAGGTAGGAGCGCTCCAGGCCGGTATCGTCGACGTCGAAGGAATAGGAATCCTTCATGACGAACTCGCGGCCGCGCAGGATTCCGGCCCGCGGGCGTGCCTCGTCCCGGTACTTCGTCTGGATCTGGTAGATCACCAGCGGCAGGTCCTTGTACGACGAGTACTCGCCCTTCACCATGAGGGTGAACATCTCCTCGTGGGTCGGGCCGAGCAGGTAGTCACCGTCCTTGCGGTCCTTGAGCCGGAAGAGGTTGTCGCCGTACTCCTCCCATCGGTTGCTGCGGTCGTAGGGCTCACGCGGGAGCAGCGCAGGGAAGTGCACCTCCTGGAAGCCTGCAGCGTCCATTTCCTCGCGCACTATCCGCTCAATGTTGCGGTAGACGAGGTAGCCCAAGGGCAGCCAGGAGAAGATGCCGGGCGCCACCCGGCGGACGTATCCGGCGCGGACTAGCAGGCGGTGACTGGGCACCTCGGCGTCGGCGGGATCGTCCCGCAGGGTGCGGACGAACAGGGTGGACATGCGCAGCAGCACGGGGTTCTCCTCATCGACGGCCCTGGCGAGGATACCCGCCTCGCTACAGCAGGACGGTCGCGAACTCCCCGACCTGCCGGAATCCCACGGCGGCGTAGCACGCCCGCGCGGCGCGGTTGTAGTCGTTCACGTAGAGGCTGACCACCGGAGCGACGGAACGTCGAGCGAGGTGGACGACGGCGGACATGCCGGGGACCGAGATCCCCTCGCCGCGTCGACCGGGGGCCACCCAGACACCCTGTACCTGGCACACGGCAGTCGTGAGCGCCCCGATCTCGGCCTTGAACACCACGGCCCCGTCCTCGATGCGGACGAGGGCGCGCTGACCATGGACGAGTTCGGCGATGCGAGCGCGGTACGCCGCTGCGGCGCCTCCGGACACGGGCGAGATGCCCACCTCCTCGGTGAACATCGCGACACACGCCGGCACGAGAACATCGAGTTCATGCGGCCGAGCCGGTCTCACCCCGCCATCGGGCGGGATATCGCTATCGCGGTCCATCATGAGCAACGGCTGGGCAGCGCGAATTTCCCGCGGACGACCCCAGCGATGCTCCACCCGGCTCCACAGGTCGAGCACCTCCTCCGCTGGACCGACGAACGACGATCCGCGACGACCTGTACGCAGCAGTCGATCGGCGAGAGCCACTCGCGCCTCGGCGTCCGTCGCGACCGGCACGATGTTGGCCCCGACATGCAGCGCCGAGACGAGTTCGCCGCCGACGAAGTAGCCCCACACATCGGCACCGATACGGCCACCGAGGGACTCGAGTCGACTCGCCACGAAGCAGTGGGTCACCGGGTCCGCGTCGAGTAGTCGACGCAGGGCAGGGGCGTCCGCTGACGTGAGCGGCCGAGTCTCTCCCTCAGCCGACGCTGACGACGGGACCACCGGAGCGGTCATCGTCGGACATCTCCTCGGCGAGGCGCATGGCCTCCTCGATCAAGGTCTCCACGATTTGATGCTCGGGAACGGTCTTGATGACCTCGCCCCGCACGAATATCTGGCCCTTGCCGTTGCCCGAGGCCACGCCGAGATCAGCCTCACGAGCCTCGCCCGGGCCGTTGACGACGCAGCCCATGACGGCCACGCGCAACGGCACCTCCAGACCTTCGAGACCGGCGGTGACCTCGTTGGCCAGGGTGTAGACGTCGACCTGGGCCCGGCCACACGAGGGGCACGAGACGATCTCAAGACCGCGCTGGCGCAGGTTCAACGACTCAAGAATCCCGATGCCGACCTTGACCTCCTCGATGGGCGGTGCAGACAGCGAAACGCGGATCGTGTCGCCAATGCCTTGCGAGAGGAGGGCACCGAAGGCGACCGCGGACTTGATGGTGCCCTGGAAGGCCGGCCCGGCCTCAGTCACACCGAGATGCAAGGGGTAGTCACACGACTCAGCGAGCAAGCGGTAGGCCTGCACCATCGTGACCGGATCGTGGTGCTTGACCGAGATCTTGATGTCACCGAAGCCGTGCTCTTCGAACAGCGAGGCCTCCCAGAGCGCAGACTCGACCAGCGCCTCCGGGGTTGCCTTGCCGTACTTCTCCAACAGTCGCTTGTCCAGTGACCCGGCATTGACGCCGATACGGATTGGCGTTCCCGCATCGCCGGCCGCTTTGGCGATCTCCTTGATCTTGTCGTCGAACTTCTTGATGTTGCCCGGATTGACGCGCACTCCGGCGCACCCAGCGTCGATGGCGGCAAAGACGTACTTGGGTTGGAAGTGGATGTCGGCGATGACCGGGATGCCGGACTTCTTGGCGATGATGGGTAGCGCGTCCGCATCGTCCTGGCTGGGGACGGCAACGCGCACGACCTGACAGCCGGCGGCCGTGAGTTCGGCGATCTGCTGGAGCGTGGCGTTGATATCGGCCGTCAGGGTGGTCGCCATGGATTGCACGCTCACCGGGGCATCCCCGCCGACGTAGACGGGGTGCGTGTCGTGACGCAGCAGCAACTGACGCGTGTGACGTCGCGGCGCGAGCACGGGCGGAGGGCTGGCCGGGATGCCGAGATCGATACTCACCCCGCCAGTATCCCCGACTTCACGCCGGCGCACCTGTCGACCCGTCAGCCCAGGGTTATGGGCTTGACGATGTCGGCGAGGATCACGACGGCGCCGACGACGACCAGGGCCATGGCGACCACGTAGGCCACCGGCATGAGTTTGGCCACATCGACCGGGCCCGGGTCGGGTTTGCGGCGCAGCCGAGCGATCTGCCGTCGGGCACCCTCATAGAGCGCACCCGCCACATGTCCCCCGTCCAGAGGCAGAATGGGCAACAGGTTGAACAGGAAAAGGAAGAGGTTGAGGGAGGCCGCCAGGCCGAGGAACATCGCAATCTTGCCCTCGACCGGCTCTTGGGACGCGGCTACCTCACCGCCGAGACGACTCACTCCCACAACACTGACCGGACTATCCAGACTGCGCTGACCACCGCCGATGATCGTCTCGGTGAGCAGCTCGTAGACGCGTAGCGGAAGGGTGACGAGCGCCGCCACGGACCGACTCGTGAGATCCCACATCTGCTCGGGAACGGCGGACCAGGGCTGCGGGACGTACTCCCACTCAGGTCGCACGCCGAGGAACCCGGTGGTCTCGGACTCGTCCGTGGGCTGCCCAGCCTCGTCGAGGACCGGTCGGGTGACCTCGGCGATCGGCACGGCGAGATCGACGACGGTTCCATCGGGGCGCTGGACAGTGAGATCGGCGGTGCTCGGAGGCGTCGCTCGGATCGCGGCGGTCAGGTCGTCCCAGGACCCAACAGCGGACCCGTTGTAGTCGAGGATGAGATCGCCGGGCTGGAGGCCGGCCACGGCTGCCGGGGACTCCCCCGCGACACACAGGCCTGCGGCATCCGGCTCACCCGACGGTACGGCGACCGTGGGAAGGCACGGCACCACGGACGAGACCTGCAGGCTGGATTGAGGGATGCCGATTCCGACAAGGACGGCGGCGAACAGCACGAAGGCCAGCACGAGGTTCATGAGCGGGCCGCCGAGCATGATGATGACGCGCTTCCACACTGGCAACTTGTAGAAGACGCGATCAGCATCCTCGGGGGTGATCTCGTCGAGCGACGCCTTGCGGGCGTCCTCGACAAGCAGCGCGAGTCGACCTGTCGAGAGGCTACGGACGCGTCCCTCCGGGTCATCCTTGGCCGGGGGGATCATGCCGATCATGCGGATGTATCCGCCGACCGGAATCGCCTTGAGCCCGTAGGTGGTCTCGCCACGACGGCGGGACCAGATCGTCGGACCGAATCCGATCATGTATTCGGTCACCTTGACGCCGAACTTCTTGGCTGGGACCAGATGACCGATCTCATGGAGGCCGATCGAGGCGAGGATGATGAGGACGAAGGCGATGATGCCCACGAGTTGCCAGGCCATCACACCTCCTCGACCAGTTCTGCGGCCCGGGACCGCGCCCAAGCATCTGCCTGCAAGACGTCCGCCACGGTGAGCGGGTTCCCCCCATGATCGCCCGACGAAGCGTCGGATGCGCGCTCGAACCGGCCGGTCATGGCGAACTCACCTCCCGCGAGATGCTCCCCGAGGACCTCGGCCACCACATCGACGATGCCGGTGAACGGCAGGCGACCCTCGAGGAACGCCGCCACGCAGGCCTCGTCCGCCGCGTTGAAGACCGCTGGCGCAGTTCCGCCCACGGTCCCGGCTCGGCGCGCCAGGGTGATCGCGGGGAACGCCTCATCGTCGACCGGGTGGAACTCCCAGGTGGCCGCCTCCGTCCAGTCGCACCCCGGGGCGGCGTCCGGCACCCGCTCCGGCCACCCCAGCGCCCAGGCGATCGGCAGGCGCATGTCCGGCGGACTCGCCTGCGCAAGGGTGGATCCGTCGGTGAACTCGACCATGGAGTGGACGATCGACTGCGGGTGGACCACCACATCGATGCGCTCCATCGGAAGGTCGAAGAGCAGATGGGCCTCGATGACCTCTAGGCCCTTGTTGACCAGCGTCGCGGAGTTGATCGTCACCAGCGGTCCCATCGACCAGGTCGGATGGGCCAGGGCCTGCTCGGGGGTGACGTCGGCGAGTTGATCGCGCGTACGTCCACGGAAAGGCCCGCCGCTCGCGGTCAAGATGAGGCGCCGTACCTCAGCCGCCGTGCCTCCCATCAGGCATTGCGCGAGTGCGGAGTGCTCGGAGTCCACCGGTCGGATCTGCCCCGGTTCGGCCCGTTGACGGACGAGGGGGCCGCCAATGATGAGGGATTCCTTGTTGGCCAGCGCAAGAATTCGACCAGCCTCCAGCGCGCGAAGTGTGGGAACGAGGCCCGCAGCCCCGGCCATGCCATTGAGGACGACGTCGCAGGGTTGGGTGGCCAGGTCGGCTGCCTCGTCGGCGCCGACGGCCACGGCGTCGACCCCGAACCGGTGTGCCTGCTCGGCGAGGGCCTCCGGCGCAGACCCTCCGGCCGCGAGCCCCACGACCCGGAATCGGTCCGGATTGCGGGCGATGACGTCCAAAGCCTGGACCCCGATCGAGCCGGTACTGCCTAGGATGATGACATCTCGGCTCTCACTCACGTGGAGATTGTCCTACGCTCAGCCCTATGACCGACACCCTGCTGCCCTCCGCCGAGCCGCTCCCCCAGGAGCGACGCCTCGTAACCGAGATTCCCGGCCCGCGGTCTCGCGAGCTTATGGCCCGCCGCCAGTCGGCCGTTTCGGCGGGCGTCGGCGGGATGATGCCCGTCTTCACTGAGCGCGCTTCAGGCGGCGTTCTCCTCGATGTGGACGGCAATTCGCTCATCGACCTCGGCTCAGGTATCGCGGTCACGACGGTGGGCAACTCCCACCCACGCGTGGTCGAGCGCGTGCAGCGTCAGGTCGCCGACTTCACCCACACCTGTTTCATGGTGACGCCGTACGCCGGTTACGTCGAGGTGTGTGAGGCGCTCAATCGATTGACACCCGGTGACTTCGACAAGCGCTCCGCGCTGTTCAACTCCGGTGCCGAGGCCGTGGAGAACGCCGTCAAGATCGCGCGGGCACACACCAAGCGTCAGGCGATCGTGGTGTTCGACCACGGCTACCACGGCCGCACCAACCTCACCATGGCGTTGACCGCCAAGAACATGCCGTACAAGCAGTCCTTCGGGCCCTTCGCCCCCGAGGTCTACCGCATGCCGATGTCGTATCCCTTCCGCGATGGACCACACACCGGAGCCGAGGTTGCGTCGTGGGCGACGACCAAGATGGACAAGGAGATCGGCGGCGAGAACATTGCCGCCATCGTCATCGAGCCGATTCAGGGCGAGGGTGGATTCATCGTCCCCGCGCCGGGCTTCCTGCCCGCCCTGCGCGACTACGCAACCCAACACGGCATCGTCTTCGTCTCCGATGAGATCCAGACCGGCTTCTGCCGCACCGGCCACTGGTTCGCCAGCGAACACGAAGGAATCGTCCCAGACCTCATCACCACGGCCAAGGGCATCGCCGGTGGATTGCCACTCGCGGCCGTCACGGGCCGCGCGGAAATCATGGACGCCGTGCACGTCGGTGGCCTCGGCGGCACCTACGGCGGCAATCCGATCGCCTGCGCAGCGGCCCTCGGGGCGATCGAGGCGATGGAGGATGACGACCTCAATGCCCGCGCCCTGCAGGTGGGAGCCATCCTGCGCGAGAAGCTCGAAGCACTCGCTGCCGCCAATCCGGCGGTTGGCGACATCCGTGGCCGCGGCGCGATGATGGCCGTCGAGCTGGTTCAACCCGGCACCGTCACCCCGGATGCCGACCTCACCGGGCGGGTCGCGAAGGCGGCACACGCCCAGGGTGTCATCACCTTGACGGCAGGCACCTACGGCAACGTGCTGCGGTTCCTCCCACCGCTCAGCATCACCGACGATCTGCTGCGCGAGGGTCTGGACATCGTGGCCGCCGGCTTCTAGGACCCCTCGCGCATGCCCCAGGGCTGGTCGTAGCCGTCGGTCATGAGGTCGAGGTAGGGAACGGAGTCGAAGGCCTCGGGGCCGAGGACACCGGCTCCACTCCACGTGCCTTGCGCGAGCAACTCCAGCGCGATGACCGGATTCATCGCGGTCTGCCAGGTGACCGCCTGGGTGCCGTATTCGCGCATCGTCCACTCGTTGTCCGCCACGTGATAGAGGTACACCTCGCGTCGTTGACCATCCTTGCCCGTTCCGGTGACCCAGGTCCCCGCGCACGTCTTGCCGGACATCGCGTCGCCCAACGTCGCCGGATCAGGTAGGCACGCCGCGACAACGTCCCGAGGGCTCACCTCGACGCCACGCACGGTGACCGGGTCGGTGCGGTCCAGCCCGAGCTTGTGCAAGGTCTTGAGCACCTCGATGAACTCATCTCCGAGGCCATACTTAAACGTCACCCGCTCACAATCGATCCAGCGCGGTACAAGGAGGACCTCTTCGTGTTCGACGTTCACGCACTCGACCGGACCGATGCCCTCCGGGAAGTCGAACACCTCTGGCTCGGAGAACGGCGCCGTCGTGAACCACCCGCGGTCCTTCTCCCAGATCACCGGCGGGTTGAGGCATTCCTCGATGGTGGTCCAAATGGAAAAACTCGGGGCGAAGTCATGACCCGCGACCACCAGGTTCGCCCCATCACGAATCCCGATCTCCTCGATCGAGTCGAAGAGATGATCGGCGGCATAACGGGCAAAGACGTCGGCGAGTCCGGGCTCAACACCGATCCCGCATAGGGCGAGCAATCCCCGCTCGACCCACGCATCCGACTCGGCGAACTGCTCATCACCGAGTTTGATGCCGGTCTCCTCGTGCGGGCGTGAGCCGTGGGGACGGGACAGACTCATGGCGGTGTCGAGGTAGTGACAGCCGGCCTCGAAGGCGCCGTGGAAGATCGGCATGTTGAAGCGCGGGTCCACCACATTCAGCACGTGGGTGATCCCATGGTCGCGACAGGCAGCCGCGACGGCCGACGCGTCTGATGCGTCCAAGGTGATCCCGCTGAACCGCGCGTCTGCGGTCCTCGCCGCTAGGTCCGCCGCGCGGGAGCCGTCGTAGTCCGCGCACACCCATGAGTCGAAAAAGTCCCGGCGAGCAGCAATGAGCGCAGCGGACGTGCCGACACCGCCCGATCCGATCGCTAAGACGCGCATCACTCCGTCCCCCGTCCATCGAGTAGGGGCCTGGCGGGATCCCATGTTTCGCCGGTGGCCGCGTCGTGACGTCGACGAGCCATCGCCGACAGCGCCTCAAGCACGACACGATTGCCGAGCATGGCGGTGATGTCCGCATGGTCGAAGGGCGGCGATACCTCGACGACGTCCATACCGACGATGGGCAGTTCGAGGCAGATGCGGCGTACGGCGTCGAGGAGTTCGCGTCCACTGAGACCGCCGGGCTCCGGGGTGCCAGTGCCCGGCGCATGGCCAGGGTCAGCGACATCGATGTCCACCGACAAGAAGATGCCGTCGCAGTCATCCATGGCGATGGAGAAGGCCTCGGTGAGGCATTCGTTCAGGCCGCGCTCACCGATCTCGGTCATCTCATAGGACCGCATCCCCTGGTCAGCCATCCAGTCCAGGATGTCCGGCGGGGGCCAGTAGCCGCGCAGCCCAATCTGGAGGAAGCGGTCACCTCTCGCCGCTCCGGACTCGATAAGCCGGCGCATTGGCTGGCCGTGGCCGATCAGGGAGCCGAACTCGATATCACCGGTATCGGCGTGGGCGTCGAAGTGCAGCACCGCGACGCGCCCCCACCCACGGGCCCGGGCGACACCGGTGACGTCAGGCCAGGTGATCGTGTGATCTCCCCCCAACACGAGGGGTATTGCACCGGTCTCCGCCACACGCTGGACCACCACTTCGAGATCGGCGCAGGACCGCGCCGCATCACCGCTGTACATCTCGACGTCCCCACCGTCGACGACCTTGAGGTCCTGCAGGCCATCGGTGCGCAGCGCAAGTGACGGCCGAGAGCCGTCGTGTCCGAGGTAGCAGGCCATGCGCAGCGCCTGGGGCCCGAATCGCGCTCCGCTGCGGTACGACGTCCCACCGTCGAAGGGCGCACCGAGGATCACGACGTCGGCATCGGCGTAGGTCTCGGGATCGTCCAGGTCACAGCGCGGGACGCCGAGGAAGGTCAGGTCCGGCCCGTATTGGCCGCCGTATCGGGTCACATCGCCTCCAGAGGTGAGCGGATCAACGATCGCATCAACTATCGAATCCCAGGCCGATGCGGTCCAGAGTGCGCAACCACAGATTGCGGTGACCCTGCTGCTGATCGGCTCGGTCGATGGCGCGTCGCGTGAGCGCGATACCGGCACCGCGCAATGGCTGCGGCGGGAAGGGCAGTGGCTTGGTACGCACCATCTCCAGTGACGTACGCTCGGTCTGCTCACTCGCGATGAGATCCAGCATGACCTGCGCACCGAAGCGACTCGCGCCCACGCCGAGACCGGTGAAGCCGACGCTGTACGCCACCCGTCCCTGGAGCGCGGTGCCCCAGAAGGCGCTGAAGCGGGAGCAGGTATCGATGGCACCGGCCCATGCATGACTGAAGCGCACCTCGCTGAGTTGCGGGAAGGTGTAGCGGAAGTGCTCCGAGAGCCGGGCGTATGGGGTGCCTTCGCGTTCGTGGAGTGGACTGAAGTCGCCGTAGTACGAGGCGTCGTACCCACCCCACAGGATCCGACCATCCTCGGTAGTGCGGTAGTAATGGAACTGATTGCCCGCGTCGCTCATCCCCTCGCGACCGGACCAGCCGATCGCCGCACGCTGTTCAGCACTCAGCGGTTCGGTCATGAGCACGGAGTCGTAGACGGGGATGACGTAGTGGCTGATCCTGCGAAGCAGCGGCGGGTAGGCGCTCGTGGCCAGGGCCACCCGTCCGGCCAGGACTGATCCGAAGTCGGCCTTTGCTCGGACACCACCGCCGTCGCGAACCAGATCGACGATGCGCGTGCCCTCGAAGATCTGCACTCCGCGCCGCTCACAGGCAGCGGCGAGCCCCCACGCCAGCCGTGCCGGGTCGACCATGACCACGCCGGAGCGGTCCCAGATGCCGCCCCGATAGGTCGGTGAGTTCACCATCGCCCGCGTCTGCTCCGCGTCGAGCAGCTGCATGTCGACGCCGGCCGCTTGCGCGAGGTCAGCCATCTCGTGCAGATCCGCGACCTGATAGTCCTCGACAGCAACATCGAGTTCACCACTGCGCACCAGATCGCAGTCGATGCCCTCCGCTTCGATGACGGCGACGATGGCTTCGAGATTGTCCTGACCGAGCCGTGACAGTTCGCGCATGTCATCCGGCCACCGCGCAAAGCCGTTGCCCAGTCCATGGGTCAAGGACGCGGCAACAAAGCCACCATTGCGTCCGGTGGCGCCCTCGGCAATGCGATCGGCCTCGATAAGCACCACCGATCGCCCCGGGAAGCGCCGGGTGGCCTCGTACGCGGTCCACAGTCCGCTGAAGCCGCCCCCGATGACGACGAGGTCGGCCTCAAGGTCCACGACAAGTCCGGGCCGCGCCTCGGGACGGTCCGGGGAGTCCAACCAGAACGGCGCGAACTGCACGTCGGCCAGGGCCGATCGCGCTTGGGGGGAGACCTCGCTGGGGAATGACATGTCAGTCCGCCGACATGCCTGCCTCAAGCATGCGGCGGCGGCGGTAGTTGATGAACTGAGACACAAGCACGATGGTGAGGGCAATCACGAAGACAAGAGTGGCCAGCGCATTGACCTGCACGGGAATGCCGCGCTGCGCCGCCCCCCAGATGTAGATGGGGAAGGTCACGAGCGTGCCGGCGTTGAACGCGCTGATGATGTAGTCATCGAACGACAGGGAGAAGCCCAGCAGGGCTGCACCGAGGATGCCGGGAAGAACGAGCGGGAATGTGACATGACGGAACGTCGACCGCGCATCGGCGTAGAGGTCTCGCGCGGCTTCCTCCAGTCGCGGGTCCATACCCTGCAGTCGGGCCTTCACCGCCACCACGACGAAGCTGATGATGAACATGATGTGCGCGATCACGACGGTCCAGAAACCCAACGGGAACGCGAGGTTGAGGAACAGTGCCAACAAGCTTGAGCCGAGGACGACCTCGGGGGTGGCCATGGGCAAGAAGATGAGCAGGTTGGTCGTCGATCGGCCGCGGAAGCGATAGCGCACGAGCGCAAAGGCGATCATCGTGCCAAAGATCGTGCCGACGAGGGTCGCCAGCAGGCCAATCTCCAAACTCGTGACGAAGGATCCGCAGACTCCTGGGACACCACAAATGTTCTGCCATGCACTGAGCGAGAACTCATTCCAGGCGATGTTGAACTTGCCCGCGGGCTTGTTGAAGCTGAGAACCGCGACGACCGCGATCGGAATGAAGAGGTAGACCAAGACCAGGATCCCGATAATCGGGATGAGGTTCTTGCGAAGCCAACGCATCAGACCAGATCCTCCGTTCCCGCGCGCCTGATATAGACGAAGACGAGGGTGAGGATGATCGCCATGAGGATGAACGACAGTGCGCTAGCGATCGGATAGTCACGGAACTGCAGGAAGTTTGTCTGGATGGCGTTGCCCACCATGCGATCGCTCGGCGCACCGAGCAAGGTGGCGTTGATGTAGTCGCCGGATGCGGGAATAAACGTCAGCAGCGTTCCCGCGACAACGCCGGGGAGACTCAGCGGCCAGACCACCTTGCGAAATCCGGTGAACGGCGAAGCGTACAGATCGCCCGCCGCCTCAATAAGTCGTGGATCTATGCGTTCGAGCGCGGCGTACAACGGCAAGATCATGAAGGGCAGGAAGTTGTACGTCAGTCCGAGCACGACCGCGATCGGTGTGTTGAGTATTCGCTGCTCCGGAAGGAGGTGCAGCATGTTGAAGAACGACGTGATGAAACCTTCGTCAGCCAGGATCGTGCGCCACGCGTAGGTGCGCAGGAGGAACGACGCGAAGAAGGGCGCCACCACCAGGACGAGAAGCAGCGCCCGCCACTTGCCCGCACGGAAGGCGATGAAGTAGGCGAGCGGATAGGCGATCACCAGCGCAAGAACCGTGGCAATACCCGAGTAGATGAAGGACCGCACGAACTGCGGCCAGTACTCCGCAATGGCCTCGGCGTAGTTCGAGACCTGGAAGGCCGCCTGGTAGACGCCGTTCTTGCCCGTGGGAGCTTGAAGGCTCGTGGCGAACAGGGAGATCAGCGGGACGACAAAGAAAATTGACAGCCACCCGAGGCCGGGAATGAGCAGCAGGTAAGCCGTGCGTGGCCGCCGTCGAACACCGACTCCGGTCGATGCGGACGACTTCTTCGAGGGGGCCATCGCCGGCATCGTCAGACCGCCTCGGCCGGTGCCAGTCCGAATGTGTGTCGGACCTCCCAGTGGATGGTGACCTCGTCGCCGGGGCGCATGATCGCGGATGCGCGATTCTGCTCGAAGACGACCCACTCCGCATCCCACGGCGTCATCACGAGGTACTGGGTCGAGACGCCCGTGAAGGAAGCGTCGGTCACCCGGCCCGGGATCGCATTGCGCCCGTCGGCCACCTGCTCCCCCGCCGCCGCGAGTGACAGTTTTTCCGGCCGGACACCGATGACGATATCCCCACTAGTCACCACCGAGCGATTGCTGGGTACGCCGAAACGCTGGCCCTGGGCACTGACCTCGAGAACATCTCCCCCCGAATTGACCGACCCCGACAGGAGGTTGGACTGGCCGAGGAAGTTGGCGACGAAGGAGGTTTGTGGCAGGTCGTAAATATCGATGGGTGCCCCCATCTGTTCGATGCGTCCCTTGTTCATCACTGCGACGGTGTCCGCCATCGTCATGGCTTCTTCCTGGTCGTGGGTTACGTGGACGAAGGTCGTCCCCACCTCGGTTTGAATGCGCTTGAGTTCGATCTGCATCTGACGGCGCAACTTGAGGTCGAGTGCGCCAAGCGGCTCGTCGAGCAGCAAAACGCCCGGCTGATTGATGAGGGCGCGGGCGACGGCCACACGCTGCTGCTGGCCACCAGAGAGTTGGGCGGGCTTGCGGCGTGCCAAGGGACCGAGTTCGACCAGCTCCAACATGGCGGTCACCTGGGGTTCGACGTTCTTGATCCCCCGACGGCGCAGGCCGAAGGCGACGTTTTCGAAGATATCGAGGTGCGGGAAGAGTGCGTATGACTGGAACACGGTGTTGACGTGGCGCTTGTATGGCTTTTCGTGGGTGATGTCGGTCTCCCCGAGCAGGATCTGTCCCTGGGTCGGATCCTCGAGCCCGGCAACCATGCGCAGTGTCGTGGTCTTGCCACATCCGGATGGCCCCAAGAGGGCGAAGAACGAGCCAGCAGGGATCGTCAACGTAAGGTCGTCCACCGCAACAAAGTCGCCGAAGGCCTTGGTGAGGTCCAGCAGATGCAGATCTTGTACGTCGCCGGATGCGTCCACCCAGACTCCCTTTCCTGAGGACCCGCGAGGTCCGTTCGTGATGCCGAAGAGTTCGGGCCGACCCAGTGGGCCGGCCCGAACCTGTCGACTAGAAGCCGATCGCCTTCTGGAATTCGCGCTGGTAGGCCTCGTCCTGCTCCGGCGTCAACGTCATGAAGACGTAGGAATTGTCGAGCATGGTGGAGGACGGGAAGATCCACTCGTTGTCCACGAGCTCCGGATCGATCTCCGCCATGGCTTCCCGAGCCCCTGCTACGGGCGAGATGTACTGAACCCACGCGGCCGCCTCGGCGGCGACAACGGGGTCGTAGTAGTAGTTCATGACCTGCTCGGCGTTCTTCTTATGCGTCGCGGTCGAGGGGACAAGCATGTTGTCGGTCCACAGCATCGCGCCGGACTCCGGCAGTCCCACGCCGTAGTCCTCGCCGAGCTGGAACATGTCGCCGGACCACCCGATGACGGCGATCACGTCACCGGTCTCGAGCGCGGCCACGTAGTCGTTGCCGGCGACCTGGCGGATCTGGCCACTGTCGATCTGCGTCTGCAGGACGGCGATGCCCTCCTGGAACTGCTCGTCGGTGAAGTTGGACGGGTCGTAGCCCTGCGCAGCAAGGATGATGCCCATGGTGTCGCGCATCTCGGACAGCACCGTGATGCGCCCCTTGAGCGCCGGATCCCACAACTGGTCAAGTGTGACGAGCTTGTCGGTACCCAGGGTCTCCTGAAGCGCGGCGGTGTTCCAGCCGAAGCAGCCGAATCCAGAGAACCACGGCAGCGTGTAGTCACGGTTGGGATCGAAGCCGACGTTCAGGTAGGCGGGGTTCAGGTTGGCGGCGTTGGGGATGTTCGCCTTGTCGAGTTTGGCGGCGAAGCCATTGTTGATCCACAGAGCGGCCATCCAGTCGGTGAGCACGACGATGTCGCGGTCGATGGACTGACCGGACTCGAGTTGCGCCCGCACCTTGGCGTAGAACTCATTGTTGTCGTTGATGTCCTCGGTGTAGTTGACCGTGATGCCGGAGGCCTGCTGGAAAGCCTCAAGAGTCGGGTAGGCCCCGGTCTCGTCGTCGACATCGATGTAGAGGGGCCAGTTCGCCCAGTTGACGATCTTCTCGCTATCGGACACGTCGGTTGCGGCGGACGTCTCGGGCGCTGCCGATCCCGAAGCGGACCCGGAGTCGTCACCGCCTCCGGCACCACAGGCGGCGGCCGCCACGGCGACGCCGCTCACTCCGGCGGCCTGGAGCAGTCGCCGGCGGGACAGCGCAGATCGGCTCATTCGGACAATCGCAGCCGCCTCGGCGGACATCGGCTTTCTCATCGGGTCTCCTTCGGTATCTGTCTCTTCGCGTGCGGCTTGGCGACCTGCGGCCGACAACCTCGCCGTTCCCTATTCTGCCTGTCGATCTCGGAAAATCGTACGGTGCCACTCCTTGCGCGCCTCCCCGGAGATATCCCATGAGACGTGCTTGATCACGGTGTACTCCTCCAGGGAGTACACCGACATGTCTTTGCCGAATCCCGACTGCTTCATGCCCCCGTGCGGCATCTCGCTGACGATGGGGATGTGGTCATTGACCCAGACGGTGCCAGCCCGAATGGCTCGTTGCGCATGCTGGGCTCGGTAGACATCTCGGGTCCACACAGAGGCGGCCAGACCGTAGGCCGTGTCGTTGGCCAGTGTCAGGGCCTCCGCGTCGTCGTCAAAGGGCAGGGCCACCAGCACTGGCCCGAAGATCTCGTCCTGGACGATCTCGGAATCTTGAGCGGCCCCCGTGATCAGGGTGGGTCGGTAGTACGCTCCCGCCGCCAACGCGCCACCGGGGGCCTCCCCGCCTGCGACGACCTTGGCGCCGGCATCACGCGCGCGGTCCACGAATCCTGCGACACGATCACGCTGGGCGTGTGACACGAGCGGCCCCATGTCGGTGTTGGCGTCGCCCGGGTCACCCACGACGATGGCGTCATAAAGCGCGGCAATGCCCTCGACAATCTCGTCGAAGCGCGATCGCTGCACGTAGACCCGGGTCGCCGCGGTGCAGTCCTGACCCGTGTTGATCAAGGAACCCGCGACTGCTCCGTGGATGGCCGCCTCGACGTCGGCGTCGTCGTACACCACGAACGGCGCCTTGCCACCGAGTTCAAGATGGACCCGGGCAGCCCGGGCGGAAGCGACCTCCATGACGCGACGACCTACCGGCGTTGAGCCGGTGAACGACACCATGGAGACCCCGGGATGCGCCATCAGCGCCTCTCCGGCCTCGCGGCCCCGCCCCACCACAACATTGACCACGCCATCCGGGATCCCCGCCGCCGCAACATCCTCGGCCAACATCAGCGACGTTAAGGGGGTGATCTCGGCAGGCTTGAGAACGATCGTGTTGCCCGCAGCGATGGCCGGCAGGATCTTCCACATCGCCATCTGCAATGGGTAGTTCCAGGGTGAGACCGAGCCGACCACACCCACCGGCTCGCGCCGGATGACCGACGTGTGTCCAGCGTCGTACTCCGCAGAGTTCGAGCCGCCGAGAGTTCTCGCTGCTCCCGCAAAGAACACGACGTTGTCAATGGATCCGGGGACGTCAAACTCGGTCGCCAGCCGCAGCGTCTTGCCGGTCTGACGTGATTCCACGGCGGCGTACTCGGCAGCGCGGGCTTGCATGCGCTCCGCCAACGCCAGCAGCGCCGCTCCGCGGTCCGCGGGAGTGGTTCGTGACCAGTCGGCGAAGGCGTCGGTCGCCGCGGCCACGGCAGTATCGACCTCGCCCTGACCGGCAAGCCCGACCGTGGCCACCACGCTGCCATCAGCGGGATTGATGACGTCCATGGCACCGGCGCTCGCACCGAGCGGGCGCCCCCCCGCCACTCCCGAGACCGTCGCCGACGCGGCCGATGTCATCAAAACCTCCACGGTGAGGGACCCGGAGCCCGGGCACCTCCGCACAGCCTATCCATGGACAGCGGCTGCTGGGTGGCAGTCGGATCGGTGAGATGGAAGCGTTACCGGAGTCAGATTCCGCGTACGCGGAGCGCGACGGTCACTAGGGTGATCAAGGCGCGTGGGGGCGCGTACTGCGGCACGGTGCCGCTTCGGGCGCGAGGCGCCCGTGAGATGAGGAGGCGTGATGTCGGTAGTGCGGGCGGCCCTTGTGCAGACCAACTGGACGGGCGACAAAGAGTCCATGATCGTGGCCCACGAGGAGTACGCGCGGCAGGCGGCGGCCCAGGGGGCCAAGGTCATGTGCTTCCAGGAACTCTTCTACGGTCCCTACTTCTGCCAGGTGCAGGACACCGAGTACTACAAGTACGCCGAGAGCATCCCCGGCCCCACGACGGAGCGGTTCCAGGCCCTCGCGGCGGAGCTCGGCATGGTGATGGTGCTCCCGATGTACGAGGAAGAGCAGCCCGGGGTCCTCTACAACACCGCCGCCGTTGTGGATGCCGACGGCACATACCTCGGCAAGTACCGCAAGACGCACATTCCCCATGTGCCCGGCTTCTGGGAGAAGTTCTACTTCCGGCCGGGCAACCTGGGCTATCCGGTCTTCGACACCGCAGTCGGCAAGATCGGCGTCTACATCTGCTTTGATCGCCACTTCCCCGAGGGCTGGCGCGCGCTCGGTCTCAACGGTGCGCAGATCGTGTTCAACCCCTCGGCCACCTCGCGGGGCCTCTCGGGCTACCTGTGGAAGCTTGAGCAGCCAGCCTCCGCCGTTGCCAACGAATACTTCATTGGCGCGATCAATCGCGTCGGAATCGAGGATCTCGGCGACGATGACTTCTACGGCACCAGCTACTTCGTCGATCCGGAAGGCAAGTTCGTCGGGGAGCCCGCCGATCCCTACCAGCCCGAGCTCGTCGTCCGCGACCTCGACATGGACCTCATCACCACGGTCCGCAACCGCTGGCCCTTCTACCGCGACCGCCGCCCGGACGCCTACGGCGACCTGACCCGCCCCTGATCTGCAAAGGAGTCACGATGCGCACACTCATCCGCAATGGACTCGTGGTGAGTCCCCAAGGGGCTCAGGCGATGGACGTCCTCGTGGACGGGGAGACCATCGCCGCCTTGTACGAGCCCGGGCCCCACGTCGATGACTTGGCCGCCCAGGTTGATCGGGTCATCGACGCGGCCGGCAAATATGTCGTTCCCGGTGGCATCGACGCGCACACCCACATGGAACTTCCCTTCGGGGGCACCTTTGCGTCGGACACCTTTGAGACCGGCACACGGGCGGCGGCCTGGGGCGGCACCACGACGATCATCGACTTCGCTGTCCAAAAGTACGGTGAGCGGGTCCAAGACGGCCTGGCCGCGTGGCACGCCAAGGCCGACGGCAATTGCTTCATCGACTACGGCTTCCACCAGATCATCGGCGGCGTCGATGACGACTCACTCAAGGCGATGGACGAACTCGTCGACGAGGGCGTCACGAGTTTCAAGCTCTTCATGGCCTACCCAGGTGTCTTCTACAGCGACGACGGCCAGATCCTGCGCGCCATGCAAACGGCCAAGAACAACGGCTCCATGATCATGATGCACGCCGAGAACGGCATCGCCATCGACGTTCTGGTGAGCCAGGCCCTCGCCCGCGGCGAGACCGCCCCCATCAACCACGGCCTCACGCGCCCCTGGGAGACCGAGGAGGAGGCGACACACCGCGCGATCATGCTCGCCCGGATGACGGGCGCTCCGCTGTACATCGTGCACATGTCGGCCAAGCAGGCCGTGCGAACTCTTCAGGAGGCGCGCGACCTCGGCCTCAACGTCTTCGGGGAGACCTGCCCGCAGTACCTCTACCTCTCCCTGGAGGACAACCTTGGCGCTCCCGGTTTCGAGGGCGCCAAGTGGGTGTGCTCGACGCCGCTGCGGTCGCGCGAAGAGGGACATCAGGACGAGTTGTGGCGCTACCTGCGCACGAACGACCTATCGATCGTGAGCACGGACCACTGCCCCTTCTGCATGAAGGAGCAGAAGGAGCTCGGAGTCGGGGACTTTTCCAAGATCCCCAACGGCATCGGCTCCGTTGAACACCGCATGGACCTGATCTACCAGGGCGTCGCGGATGGCAAACTCAGCGTCCAGCGCTGGGTCGAGTTGTGCTCGACCACGCCCGCTCGCATGTTCGGGCTCTACCCGCAGAAGGGCGCCATTGCCCCCGGATCGGACGCCGACATCGTCGTCTACGACCCCAACGGACACACGAGCATCGGCTACGACAAGACCCACCACATGAACATGGATCACAGCGCATGGGAGGGCTACGAGATTGACGGCCACGTCGATGTCGTCATGTCCCGCGGTGAGGTGCTCGTGGACGATAGTGGCTTCCACGGCACCAAGGGCCGCGGCCGGTACCTCAAGCGCGGACTGTCGCAGTACCTCATCTAGCCTCAGCAACACTCGGGTGTCACCCTCGCCCGGGCAAGCAAACCCATCACATCAAGGAACGGGAGTGCCGTGTACGCAGTAGAGCACTGGCTGAACGGACAGCGTGTCGCCTCAGCATCGGGCCGGTCGGGCCCCATCTTCAATCCCGCCACGGGGGCCCAGCAGGGTGAGGTGGGGTTCGCCTCCGTCGAGGAGGTCGACCGCGCTGTCGCCATTGCCAAGGAGGCTTTCGTCTCCTGGCGGGCCTCGTCGCTCTCCAAGCGCGCCGAGATCCTCTTCCGCTTCCGTCAGATCGTCGACTCCCGGCGAGATGAGATCTCCAACCTGGTCTCCCAGGAGCACGGCAAGGTTCCCTCCGATGCGGCCGGCGAGTTGGCTCGTGGCATCGAGAACCTTGAGTTCGCCTGCGGCATTCCGCAAATGCTCAAGGGCTCCTACAGCGAGCAGGTCTCGACCGGTGTCGACGTCTACTCCCTGCGCCAGCCACTCGGTGTCGTTGCCGGGATCACGCCGTTCAACTTCCCGGCCATGGTGCCGATGTGGATGTTCGCCAACGCGATCGCCACCGGCAATACCTTCGTGCTGAAGCCCAGCGAGAAGGACCCGTCCGTCTCCCTCCTCATAGCCGAAATGCTCACGGAGGCCGGCCTACCCGACGGTGTCTTCAACGTCGTCCACGGCGACAAGGTGGCCGTGGATCGGATTCTGGAGCACCCGGACATCCAGGCGGTGAGCTTCGTGGGGTCCACACCCATCGCGAAGTACATCTATTCGACCGGCACGGCCAACGGCAAACGCGTCCAGGCCCTCGGTGGGGCGAAGAACCACATGATCGTTCTCCCCGATGCGGACATCGACATGGCCGCCGATGCAGCGGTCAGCGCGGGCTTTGGCTCGGCCGGCGAGCGCTGCATGGCGATTTCCGTCGTCGTCGCGGTCGGCGATGTTGGCGACCGCTTGGTCAAGGCGATCGCCGAGCGCATGCCTGCGGTCAAAGTGGGCCCGGGCACCGACCCGACGGCCGAGATGGGGCCACTCATCACCGGCGAGCACCGCGACAAGGTCGCCTCCTATCTCGAGGGCGCGGCGGGTGAGGGAGCTGCGGTGGTGGTGGATGGCCGCGAGGCCGAACTGCCCAGCGAGGGGTTCTTCCTCGGCGTCTCCCTCATCGACCAGGTGAAGCCCGGCATGAAGGTCTACGACGAGGAGATCTTTGGTCCGGTCCTCTCCGTGGTGCGTGTTGACACGTACGAGGAAGCAGTCGATCTCATCAACCGCCACCAGTACGGCAATGGCACCGCGATCTTCACTCGAGACGGTGGAGCCGCCCGGCAATTCCAGTTTGACATCCAGGTTGGCATGGTCGGTATCAACGTCCCGATTCCCGTCCCCGTCGCGTACTACAGCTTCGGCGGCTGGAAGGCGTCCCTCTTCGGCGACGCCAACATGTACGGCCCCGCGGGCGTCGACTTCTACACACGCACCAAAACCGTCACCTCTCGCTGGCCGGACCCCTCGACCTCCAGCGTTGACCTTGGCTTCCCGCAAACCCGTTAGGAGCAAACATGGATCTCGGTGTCGTACTTCAGTGCACCCCTCCTGCGTCCCGCGTCGTGGACCTGGCGAAGCGGGCGGAGACCCTCGGATTCGACTACGTCTGGACCTTCGACTCGCACATCCTGTGGGAGGAGCCGTACGTCATCTACTCGCGCATCCTCGACGAAACACGCAAGGTCATCGTCGGTCCCATGGTGACCAATCCGGCCACCCGTGACCTCACGGTAACGGCATCGGTTTTCGCGACGCTCAATGAGATGTACGGCAATCGCACCGTCATCGGCATCGGACGTGGTGACTCGGCCGTTCGCGTAACCAACGGCAAGCCGGTGACCGTGGCCGAACTCCGAGAGGCCGTCGTCCAACTCAAGGACCTCACCAACGGTCGCCCCATCGACTACAAGGGCAGCAGCATTCGACTGCCCTGGGCCACGGACGGGCATACCGAGGTGTTCGTCGCGGCGTACGGCCCCAAGGTGCTCGCCCTCACCGGTGAGGTCGGTGACGGCTTCATCCTGCAACTCGCCGATCCCCAGATCGCCGCCTGGACCATCGAGGCCGTGCGCAACGCTGCCGAGGCTGCGGGGCGCAACCCCGACGACATCTATATCTGCGTAGCGGCTCCCGCCTACGTCACCGACGACGTCGAGCACGCCCGCGACCAGTTGCGCTGGTTCGGGGGCATGGTGGGCAACCACGTCGCCGACATCGTTGAGCGCTACGGCGAGGGAGGTGGCGTGCCCAAGGCTCTGACCGACTACATCAAGGACCGACAGGGCTACGACTACAACCAGCACGGACGAGCCGGCAACACTCACACGGACTTCGTTCCGGACGAGATCATCGACCGGTTCTGCATCATCGGACCGCCCGAGGAGCATATTCGCCGCCTCGAGGAGTTGAAGGCGCTCGGCGTCGATCAGTTCGCCGTCTACCTGCAGCATGACGACAAGGACCACACGCTGCTGGAGTACGGCGAGCGCATCCTCCCCGCCATTGCCGAGACGGTGGACGCCAAGTCCTGAGCGCTTGAACTCAAGGAGGACATGAGGTGAGCAGCATCGCGACCGATGATCGGCCGCGCCGCTCCAGTGGGCTGGGTCGACGGCTGCGCAACGGCGGCATCTCGCTGCTGTGGGCGCTCGCCGGCATCGGCATCGCCGTGCTCATGTGGGAATTGGCGAAGTGGCTCGGGACGATCATGTCGATGCCCTTCAACACCTCCGACATGACCATGCCGCACGTGTGGACGATGATTGCCGCGATGGGCGAGCCCGAAGTCCGCGGATCGGACACCACGGTGCTTGAGGCGGTCATCTCCGCAACCTTGCGTTCGCTCCTTCTTGCGGGCGGTGGCTTCATCATCGGCGCGGGCGTGGGCCTGCTTCTCGCGGTGATCATGCAGCGGTTCCTGTTCATGGAGCGCGGCCTGCTGCCCTTCGTCATCGCGTCGCAGACGGTGCCACTCATCGCGCTTGCCCCCCTCATCGTGGGGATCGGCAACCGCATCACCATCGGCCCCATCGAATGGAACACGACGTACTCGGTGATGTTCATCGCCGCTTACCTCGCCTTCTTCCCTGTCTCCGTCGGAGCGCTTCGCGGGTTGCATGCACCGACTGCGACCGCACTGGAATTGATGCGCTCCTACGCGGCCACGCCAGGCCAAACGCTGCGCAAACTCCGCTTCCCTTCGTCGGTGCCCTACCTGGTTCCGGCGCTGAAGGTTTCCGCAGCGGCCGCCGTGGTGGGCACCGTCGTTGCCGAAATCTCCACGGGTGTACGGGGCGGGATCGGTCGCCTGCTCATCGAGTACGCACGCCAGATCACCTCGCAGCCCGCCAAGGTCTACGTGGCGGTCTTCGGGGCCCTCGCGATGGGCCTCATCGTGGCAGCGCTCGTCGCGGCCCTCGACGTCTATCTCACTCGACACCTGCCCAAGGAGAACAGCGCATGACAGACGCGACGCAGACCGCGGTACTCGCCGAGGGGGTCTGGAAGATCTTCAACGAGGGCCAGTCGGGCGAGGTCACGGCCCTTCAGGACATTGATATGACGGTTCAGACCGGTGAGTTCGTCTCTCTCATTGGACCGTCCGGCTGCGGCAAGTCCACCCTTTTGCGCGTGATTGCCGACCTTACGGAAGCGACCCGGGGCGAGATGACGGTCGCTGGCGTCACCCCGCACGAGGCTCGCCAAAAGCAGCTCTATGGCATGGCCTTCCAGCAGGCAGCTCTTTTCGAGTGGCGCACTGTGCGCCGGAATGTCGAGTTGCCATTGGAGTTGATGGGCTGGAGCAAGGACAAACGGCGAGAGCGCGCACTCGAACTACTCGAGATGGTGCAACTGTCTGACTTCGCCGAGCATCGACCGTGGCAGTTGTCCGGAGGCATGCAGCAACGCGTAGCCATCGCTCGGTCCCTGGCCGTCGATCCGCCACTGCTGCTCATGGATGAGCCCTTCGGCGCCCTCGACGAGATGACGCGTGAGCGCATGCAGAACGAGCTCTTGCGTATTCGCCGCGAGACGGGGAAGTCGATTGTCTTCGTCACACATTCGATCCCCGAGGCGGTCTACCTCTCCGATCGCGTCGTCGTGATGTCACCACGCCCTGGACGCATCACCGACATCGTGCCGGTCCCCCTCGGTGCCGACCGTGACGAGGACACCCGCGAGTCGGATGACTTCTTCCACGCGGTGACCGCCGTCCGAGAGGCACTCCGGGGACGCGTCGGGGGCGCGGAGGCACGGGCTCGGATTGGCGAGGTCTGATGACCGATCGCCTGAGGTTCATCTGGCCGCCGATCCTCATCGGCGTTCTCGTCCTGGCCGCCTGGCAGGCAATCGTGGTCGTTCAGGACATCCAGCCCTATCTCCTCCCGGCTCCCAGCCTCATCGCGGAGAACTTCTTCGGGGATGTGTCCCTCATGTGGGGCACCGCGATCTACACCGCGACGACCGCGTTCCTCGGGCTGGTGCTCGGGACGATCGTGGGCGTCATCATGGCGTTCCTGGCGCAGCGCTTCATCGTTGTTAACAACCTGATAACGCCGCTCGCGGCGGGCCTCGCTGCGGTCCCGATCATCGCATTGACGCCTATCCTGAACAACATGTTCAGTATTACGAGCCGCACACCACGCGTGCTCGTGACCATGATCATCGTCTTCTTCCCCATGCTCGTAAACGTCACGCGTGGCCTGGTGCAGGTCCAACCGGTGCAGTTGGAACTCATGCGCTCAATGAACGCCAAGCCGCGCACGGTGCTCCGCATCCTGCGGGTGCCCAACGCCATCCCGTTCTTCTTCACCGGCCTTAAGATCGCCGCTCCCCTGTCCGTCATTGCGGCACTGGTTGCCGAGTACTTCGGAGGGCCACAGGAGGGACTCGGCAGCCGTATCGCAAGTTCTGCCGCGAACACCGCCTACGGTCGGGCGTGGGCCTATGTCGTCGCGGCCATCATTACCGGACTTGTCTTCTACCTGGTCACTATCGCCCTGGAGCGGTGGACGACCCCGTGGGCTGATCGCTCCCGATCAGCCTGAACCCACTAGAAAGGAACACTATGAAGCGGATCTCACCGCGCGGCCGCGCGGCGGCCGTCGTCGGCGTTGTCTCCGCAGCCGCGTTCGTTCTTGCGGCCTGCGGCGGTGGCAGCACTTCCGGCGATTCCAGTTCGGCCCCGGCCGAGTCCTCCGCGTCGTCGGAGTCCAGCGAGGCCGCCCCGGCCGAGTCGACCGAGGCCGCCGAGACGTGCGCCGAACTCACGCCCGCGTCCCTGCAACTGCAGTGGTTCGTTCAGGCGCAGTTTGCCGGCTACTACGCCGCCAAGGACCTCGGCTTCTACGAGGAGCAGTGCCTTGACGTCACCATCCTCGAAGGCGGCGTCGACATCGTGCCGCAGACGGTCCTGGCTCAGGGTGGCTCGGACTTTGCCATCTCCTGGGTGCCCAAGGCCCTGAGCTCCCGCGAGCAGGGCGCCGGCATCGTGGACGTGGCACAGGTCTTCCAGCGCTCCGGCACTTTGCAGGTGGCCTGGGCCGACTCCGGCATCAGCACCCCCGCGGACTTCAAGGGCAAGAAGATCGGCAACTGGGGCTTCGGCAACGAGTACGAGATCTTCGCGGCGCTCGCCAAGGAAGGCCTCGACCCGGCCAAGGACGTCGAACTCGTCCAGCAGCAGTTCGACATGCTCGCGCTGCTCAACCGTGAGATCGACGCGGCCGAGGCCATGACCTACAACGAGTACGCGCAGTTGCTTGAGGCTGTGAATCCCGATACCGGCGAGCTGTACAAGCCGGAGGACTTCACCGTCATCAACTACACCGAGTACGGCGTCGGCATGCTCCAGGATGCGATCTGGGCCTCCCAGGAGCGCCTCGCCGATGCTGCATACCAGGATCTGACCCAGCGATTCGTCACGGCCTCGCTCCAGGGTTGGATCTACTGCCGCGATAACGCACAGGAGTGCGCGGACATCGTGACGGCGAACGGTTCACAGCTCGGCGCCAGCCATCAGCTGTGGATGATGAATGAGATCAACAAGTTGATCTGGCCCTCACCGAACGGCGTGGGCGTGATGGACCCGGCTGCGTGGGCGCAGACCGTGGCGATCTCCCTGAACACCCCCAACCTCGAGGGTGTCACGGTCATCACCGCAGAGCCCTCTGCGGATGCCTACACCAACCAGTTCGCGGAGGCCGCGAACGCTGAACTCAGCGCAATGGGCCTGAATACGACGGGTGATGGATTCACACCGATCGAGGTCACGTTGAATGAGGGTGGCAACTAGCCACGCGGCAACGACCGCATGGGGAAGGGCCCGGCTCCAGATGGAGCCGGGCCCTTCCCCATGCCGCTACCGCCTGCTGAGTGGCGGGTTGTTGACGGTTTTCGACGGAAAATCCGTCAACAACCCGCCACTCAACAGAGTTTGGGCGAGACCTAGTCGAGGCTGACCATGACGTGCTTGATGCGCGTGTAGTCCTCGAACCCGTACATCGACAGGTCCTTGCCGTACCCGGAGTGCTTGAAGCCACCGTGCGGCATCTCGGCCACGAGCGGGATGTGCGTATTGATCCAGACGCAGCCGAAGTCGAGGTTGCGTGCCATCCTCATCGCTCGACCAATGTCCCGCGTCCAGACCGACGAGGCCAGGCCGTAGTTGACCCCGTTGGCCCACGCCAGTGCCTCGGCTTCGTCACTGAACTTCTGGACCGTGATGACCGGTCCGAAGATCTCGTTCTGGATCATCTCGTCGTCCTGCCGCAAGTCGGCCACCACGGTGGGCTCGATGAAGTAGCCACGATCACCCTGGCGCTTGCCGCCGACCTTGATCTCGGCGTGGCTCGGGACGCGCTCGAGGAAGCCGAGGACGCGCTCGAGTTGGTTAGCGTTGTTGACCGGTGGCACCAGGGCCTCTCCCCCGGGGCCCTCCTCGAAGGTGGTGCTTGTTGCTGCCGCCTGCGCCGAGATCGCGGCGACGAAGTCGTCATAGATCCCCGGTGCCACGATCATGCGCGTGGCGGCCGTGCAGTCCTGGCCGGCGTTGAAGTAGCCGGCGACGGCCAACCATTCAGCAGCGGCCTCGACATCGGCATCGTCGAAGATGACGATGGGGGCCTTGCCGCCGAGTTCGAGGTGGACCCGCTTGACATCGCGTGATGCCTCGGCGGCCACCTCCATGCCAGCGCGGACCGATCCCGTGATCGACACCATCTGCGGTGTCGGGTGACTCACCAGGGCACGGCCGGTGTCGCGATCACCGGTGACGACGTTCAAGACGCCCGGGGGCAGCAAGCCCGCATCGGCGATGAGTTCCGCCATGCGCAGCGTCGACACGGGAGTGGTGTCGGACGGCTTCAGCACCACTGTGTTGCCGGCGGCGATCGCCGGGATGTACTTCCAGACCGCCATCATCATGGGGTAGTTCCAGGGGGTGACCTGACCTACGACACCGACGGGCTCTCGGCGGATCATCGACGTGAAGCCCTGCATGTATTCACTGGTGGCACGGCCCTCGAGGACACGTGCCGCCCCCGCGAAGAACCGGATCTGATCGATCATCGGCGGAATTTCCTCCGCCATGGTCACGGCCACCGGCTTGCCGGTGTTCTCGCTCTCGAGGGCGACCAGCTCCTCCGCGTGCTCCTCGAAGAGGTCCGCGATGTTCAAGATGGCCTTCTGCCGCTCACCAGGGGTGGAATCCCGCCAGCCTTCAAACGCCCCCGAGGCGGCGGCATAGGCACGGTCGATGTCCTCCTGGCCCGAGACGGGTGACTCGGCAAAGACCTCGCCGGTCGTCGGATTGACCAGGTCCTGGGTCTGCCCGGAAACGGCAGCCACTCGCTCGCCACCCACGATGTTCTGCAACACGCGCTTGTCGCTCACTACGCATCCTTTACGCCGGGGCTCGCCGACGCGGCGAACCGGTTGTCCCACGCTATCCCTGCTTCCGCCCATATGCCGCTGAAGGGGAGAACCCGCGGCCCTAGGCTGTCCAATGTCACTACCCGATCGAGGAGTCCTATGGCCACGAGCGACCTGCCGGCACCTGGCTCCACCGAGCGCACGCGAATCCGCCGCCTCCCCGAGAAGGCCGTCACCGAGCGAGAGGTGGCCTATGCCATCCTCGATGCGGCCCTGATGGCCCACGTGGGCGTGACGGTCGATGGTCAACCGTTCGTTGTTCCGGTGGCCTGTGCCCGTCGGGATGACGAGGTGATCTTCCACGGATCGTCCGCCTCACGCCTGTTCACCAGCCTCGCGGCCGGTGCCCCCACCTGCCTCACCGTCACCTTGCTTGACGGACTAGTCCTGGCCCGCAGCCTGTTCGAGTCCTCCATGCACTACCGCAGCATCATGGTGCTGGGGGTGGCTCGGGTTCTCACCGGCGACGACGAGATCGACGCGCTCCTCGCCCTGTCCGAGCACCTCATGCCCGGTCGCACGACCGAAGCCCGGCACCCCACCACGAAAGAGCTCAAAGCGACGATCACCCTGGCTCTCCCCCTCGATGAAATGTCCGTGAAGGTGGGCGATGGTCCGCCGGATGACGTTCCCTCCGACCTCGTCGAGCAGCCCTATGCCGGCGTGTGGGCAGGCTCGGTGCCCATCGAGTGCACCTATGGCGTCCCGGTCGCCGATGAGCAAGCCGCGAGTGTGCCTGTTCCTACGTACATCGAAGGTTGGCGGTGGCCATGACCTCGCTGTGGTGGGACACGCTGCCTGCGGACCTGCGCGAGCCGCTTGGGTCCCCCCTGGACGGGGACGTCGACGCCGACGTGGCGATCATCGGCGCGGGCTTCACCGGACTGTGGACCGCCTACTACCTACAGCAGAACGCTCCGCACTTGCGGATCGCCCTCGTGGAGGCGGAGTACGCCGGATTCGGCGCGAGCGGCCGCAACGGGGGCTGGTGCTCGGCACTCTTCCCCGCGAGCATGTCTTCCGTCGCCAAGGCGAGCAGTGACCAGCAGGCCGTGCGGATGCAGGATGCGATGCACCAGACGGTCGATGAGGTGGCTCGCGTCGCCGAGCGCGAAGGTTGGGAAATCCACGCCGCGAAGGGCGGCACGGTCGTGGCCGCGCGCACGCCCCTGCAGTGGCAGCGGGCGCGGGAGGAGATCGCCGAGTGGCGCCGATGGGGCTACGGCGAGGCGGACTATGCGCTCCTCGGGCCTAACGCCGCACGGGCCATGCTCGGCGCCACCGATGTCCTCGGGGCCACCTACACCCCGCACTGCCTGGCGATCCACCCGGCGCGACTGGTGCGCCACCTGGCCCGCACGGTGGTCGAGCGTGGCGCCCTGCTGTTCGAAGGATCCCGCGCCCAGGCATGGGAGCCCGGTGTCGTGCGCACCGCGCACGGGTCGGTTCGCGCGCGGCACGTCGTACGGGCGACGGAGGGCTATACGGCGGATCTGGAGGGCGAGCGCCGGACGATGGTGCCGATCTATTCGCTCATGCTGGCGACTGAACCACTCCCGGAGGAGGACTGGTCCCGCATCGGACTGGCTGCTCGGCCCACCTTCGCCGACGGCCGGCACCTCATCATCTACGGACAGCGCACCGCTGACGGGCGCCTCGCCTTCGGTGGCCGCGGCGCTCCCTACCACTTCGGCTCGCGGGTGCATCCGCACTTCGATCGCGATCCGCAGGTGTTCGCCGAACTGTGGCGGACCTTGATCGACCTGTTCCCGTTCCTGACCGACCGGGCGGTGACTCACACGTGGGGCGGACCGATCGGCGTACCCCGCGATTGGTTCGCCTCGTGCGGTCTCGACAAGGAGACAGGCCAGGCCTGGTCGGGCGGCTATGTGGGCGACGGGGTCGGAACCTCGAATCTCGGTGGCCGGACCCTCGCGGACCTCATCGTGGGCAACGACAGCGAGCTGACGCGACTGCCCTGGGTGGGGCATCGCTCACCGCGGTGGGAGCCCGAACCCTTGCGCTGGCTGGGCACGGGAGTGGGACTGCGGGCGATGGGATCCGCCGACGAGGTCGAGGCACGTACGGGTCGCCCGGCTCGACGGGCCAAGATCTTCAGCCGCTTCCTCGGCCACTAGGTGGGCTGGCAGTCGGCCGCAATGAGCGCGTTGACATCGGCGGGTGTGAGAGACGCACGCCCGGTCCACTTCTCCACGTCATCGAGCACTTTGCGCTCAGACTGCGCGCGATGCTCTGGGCCCACGGTGGCTTCGGCCTCCATCCAGCGACGCTTGGTCTCCCAGCCCAACTCGCGTTGACGAAGTGCCTTTTGCACTGACGCCATCTGCTCATCCGTGGCCTCGAGTCGCCAGACCTCGCGAATCGCGTGGGGCAACTCGAGCCGGTAGTCATGGCCGCCCTCGGCGAAAACTCCGGGGGTCGGCGCGAGCGCGTTGAGGACGTCCATGAAGGTGGCCATGAACGTCGTGACCGGCCACCAGATCGTCCGGCGAGGCGCACCCGGCGGTCGCTTGCCCCAGGGTCCCAGCCACGCGGGACGGTGCCAGAGTAGTTCGAACCAGAATTTTGGAATGGGGTCGTCGCCGTTCTGCAGCAACAGGTAGCGGACACGCTCACGCTCCGCGGGGTCCAGCGATGTCCAGTCGCCCACCCAGCGAGGCAGATAGATGTCGCCCGGACCGACGCCGGGCGGCGCAGACACACTGCGCTTGCCCCACAGTTGCTTGCGCCACTTGGTCGCCTCGGGCGTGCCGATCCACAACGCCGCTTCGAGTCCGAGGCTCTCCGGACCGAAGACACCCATCCCCTCGAACATCTCCTCGCTCACCTGCGACCCGAGGCTCTCCCCGAACAGGAAGAAGCGCGGGTGGGTTTCCGGTGGCATCTTCCGCAGGCGCTCGGCAATCCCGGCGAAGACCATGCGGGTTTGGTTGGTCCCTGTCTTGACATCCGCCAGGGACAGCGATGACGGGAGAACGGAGTACTGAATGGCCAGGCTCGCACAGTCACCGCGGGTGAGGTATTCGAATGTCTCGCAGGCGACGTAGTTGACGTAGCCGGAGCCGGTAGGTGACCACAGCGCCACATAGGGCCGCTCCAGCGCGCGCGTGCGATCGATCTCGTCGAGCAGGACCTGGGCGCGACCCTCCTCCGTGTCGGCGCTCGACAGGCCCGCGTACACGCGAATCGGTTGCTTGGCTTCGCCACCGCCCATGACCGCCGAAATCGTGTCCGGACGCAGGACCATGCTGAGCCAACGGCGCCCTTCACGGCTCTGGTCCGACCACGAGCGACCCGATGAGGGCGAACCGGTGATTTCGGGGATGTCCGGGGGGGTCGCGTGGGCGAGTTCGGAACCCTCACCCGCATTGCCGAGTTGATGATCCACGAGTTTGAGGCCGAGGGCTCCGACGCCGAGCGCAGCCACGGCTGTCAGCCCTCGAGCGATCGCGGCGTGCTCCTCCGGGGTTCCCCCGATCAAGGCTGCCACACCGCGTCCCCAGAGCCGGGTCACTCGGGACTCCACAGCAGCCAGCCCCAACAGCGTGCCGGTCGTCGCGATGCCGATTCCGGTGGCCACCATGGGGTTGACGGCGCGGTCTTGATCGTCGGCCACGTCGCCACCGCGGTCGTCGCGGAAGGCACCCAGGCCGAGCGCCCCCACCTGCTGCCCCATGAGACGACTGCCGAGATAGACCCCACCACCGAGCGCGGACACCACGCCGGTCGTGGCCATGATCCGAAGACCAGTGCGCGGGATCGTTTCTACAGCGCGAGATGCCATACCCGCGGCACCGGCCGCCGCGAAAGCGCTCGCCGCCAACCGGCCCATCGAACGCCACGCCGGCTCGTGTTCCTGCCACGCGAGCATGCGCGCCGTGGCCGCCGACCCCAGCACGACAAGGGCATCTCCAGCCACCTGTCCGCGGCGTCCACCGAGGCGCTCGCCAAGACTGCTGAGGACACTGTGGGCGGAGACGCCCCAGGCATATCCGGCCAGACCGGACACTCCGGTGATGAGGCCCTGGTCCAGGCTGCGCCGGGTCAACAGGTTGGGCTGGTAGGACAGTCCGACGCTGACCGCACCGAGCATGAGGCCGGCGCGCGACGATGGGTCAAGATCCCGCGGAATGCGGAGACGGGGCAATCGGGCCATGTTGACATCTTGACCTATCCCCAACTCTCCCGATGCCCGGATGTGCGGAATACTGACCCCACTACCCCAGGAGGTACCCGTGGCCCGTGCCCCGCAGCTCCCCCTCGAGTTGTTCTCGATCGATGGACTTCTCACCGAGGAAGAGCGAGCTATTCGCGACGTCGTTCGCTCCTTTGTCGAGGAGAACATCAAGCCCAACGTGGCCGATTGGTTCGAGGCTGGCACGATCCCGGCCCGCGAACTCGCCAAGGAGTTCGGCGCGCTCGGCGTCCTGGGCATGCACCTCGAGGGCTACGGCTGCGCCGGCACGAATGCCGTCTCCTACGGCCTGGCGGCCATGGAACTGGAGGCCGGTGACTCCGGCATTCGGTCTCTCGTCAGCGTCCAGGGCTCTCTGGCCATGTTCGCCATCCACGAGTTCGGGTCCGAGGAGCAGCGTGAGGAGTGGCTCCCGGGCATGGCGGCTGGTGAGTTGATTGGATGCTTCGGTCTCACCGAGGCCGACTTTGGCTCGAATCCCGGAGGCATGCGCACCGCGGCCAAGCCGGACGGCGACGACTGGGTGCTCAACGGATCGAAGATGTGGATCACCAATGGCACCGTTGCCGACGTGGCCGTGGTCTGGGCGCAGACCGATGACGGTATCCGCGGCTTCGTCGTTCCCACTGACACCCCCGGGTTCAGCGCTCGTGAGATCCACAAGAAACTGTCTCTGCGCGCTTCGGTCACCGCTGAGTTGGTGCTCGAAGACGTTCGCCTGCCGGCGTCAGCCGTTCTCCCAGGTGTCAGTGGCCTCAAGGGTCCGCTCGCCTGCCTGAATGAGGCGCGCTTCGGCATCGCCTTCGGCACGCTCGGCGCCGCGCGCGACTGCCTGGAGACGGCCATTGACTACTCGAGCAACCGCGTGCAGTTCGACCGACCGATTGCGGGCTACCAGATGACGCAGCAGAAGTTGGCTGACATGACACTCGAACTTGGAAAGGGCATGCTGCTGGCGCTGCACCTGGGCCGACTCAAGGACGAGCACAAGATCACTCCGGAGCAGGTCAGCCTCGGCAAGCTCAACAATGCCCGCGAGGCTTTGAACATCGCCCGGGAGTGCCGCGGCATCCTCGGCGGCAATGGCATCACGCTGGAGTACCCCGTCATCCGGCACATGAACAATCTGGAGTCCGTCTACACCTACGAGGGCACCAATGAGATGCACACGCTAGTGATCGGCCAGGCCCTGACCGGAATGCCGGCTTTCCGCTGAGTCACCGACCCAGGTCGGGTGGTGGGAGTCGGTACTCGACCGGGCTCCCCGACAGTGTGATCGGGTTAGCCACGGTTGGCACTCCCCCGATCTCCACGACCGGATCGAGGCCGAGCCGCTGAGCCAGTGCAAACGCGTGCTCCAGATCATTGATGGGCCCGCACGGCACTCCCGCGGCGGCGATGGTCACCTGCCATTCGCTGGCTCCTCGAGAAGCCAAGGCACCCTCGAGCAGGGCCTTCAATTCGGAACGATGGGCTACGCGCTGCGGGTTGGCGGCAAACCGCTCATCAGTGGCGAGTTCAGCAAGACCTAGGGCGCCAACCAGCGCTCGGAACTGTCCGTCATTGCCCACCGCGAGCACGATCGGCCGATCCGCGGTCGCAAACACCTCGTACGGCGCAATCGACGGATGCGCGTTGCCGAGGATTCCGGGCACGACGCCGCCAGCCACGTAGCCTGACGACTGATTGACCAGGGCGGACAGCAGAGACGACAGCAGGTTGACCTCGATGTGCTGACCCTCACCGGTCTCATCCCGGTGATGCAGTGCTGCGAGGATGCCGACTGTCGCGTGCAGACCGGTAATCACGTCGACCAGCGCCACCCCGACCTTGGTTGGCTCCCCCGGCCCGGGGCCGGTCACGCTCATCAGTCCGCCCATCGCCTGGACCAGCAGGTCGTACCCGGGTAGCGCCGCACCTTCACCGGACCCAAAGCCACTGATCGAGCAATAGATCAACCCCGGATGCTCCGCAGCGAGGTCGTCGTATCCCAGACCCATGGCTGCGAGGGCGCCCGGCCGGAAGTTCTCCACCAGCACGTCGCTCTCGGCAATCAGCGCGCGCACGTCCGCCATGCCCTCGAGGGTCGATAGGTCAATGGCGCGCGATGACTTATTGCGGTTGACCCCCGCGAAGTACGTCGCCATGCCGTTGTCGGCGTACGGCGGTCCCCAGGCCCTCGTGTCGTCGCCGACCTCCGGACGCTCCACCTTGATGACCTCCGCTCCGAGATCGCCGAGGAGCATGGTGGCGTAGGGCCCAGCGAGTACCCGGCTGAGATCCGCGATGCGCACCCCGTGAAGGGGACCGGTCATGCGTCGCCCCGCAGCAAGGGACCGAGTGCATCCAGTACGCGAATGTCTTCGATGGTTGACGGAGGTGCCTCGTCGCGACCGTCGGCGATCGCGCGCATCGAACGGCGCAGAATCTTGCCCGAGCGCGTCTTGGGCAGGGCCGGGACGACAGACACCTGCTTGAGGGCGGCAACGGGCCCAACCCGATCTCGAACCAGTGCCACGATCTCGTCTTCTACGCCGTCATCACTGGCCCCGGCTTTCAGCACCACGAAAGCGCGCGGGACCTGCCCTTTCAGGTCATCTCGGACCCCGATCACCGCGCATTCGGCGACACGGGGATGCGAAGCGACAACCGCCTCCAAGGATCCGGTCGACAGTCGGTGGCCGGCCACGTTGATGACGTCGTCCGTGCGACCCATGACGAAAACATAGCCATCCTCATCGATGAAGCCACCGTCCCCGGTGGCGTAGTTGCCGGGAAACACCGAGAGGTAGGAATCGATATAGCGTTGATCATCGCCCCAGAGTGTCGGCAACGTCCCGGGGGGCAGCGGCAGTCGGATGACGATGTTTCCTTCGATCCCCGCCGCCACGTCCTGCCCCTGCTCATCAACGACACGCACGTCGTAGCCGGGCACCGGTACGGACGACGAGCCCGACTTCAACGGCATGGGATCGAGCCCGCGCAGATTGGCCGTGATCGGCCAGCCGGTCTCGGTCTGCCACCAGTTGTCCACGACGGAAACGCCCAAGTGCTGCGACGCCCACGCGAAGGTGTCCGGATCGAGTCGCTCGCCGGCCTGGAAGAGGGCCCGCAGACTCGAAATGTCGTGCCGCGCCAGCAACTCACCGTCCGGGTCTTCCTTCTTGATCGCCCGGATTGCCGTGGGTGCGGTGAAGAGCGCGTTGACTCCGTGATCGGCGATGACGCGCCAGAAGGCTCCCGCATCGGGGGTGCCGATCGGCTTGCCCTCAAACATCACCGTCGTCGCTCCGACGATGAGCGGGGCGTAGACGATGTACGAGTGGCCGACAACCCAGCCCACGTCTGAGGCCGACCACCACACATCGTCCGGACCGATGCCGTAGACGTTGCCGAGCGACCAGGCCATGGCGACCGCATGTCCACCGTTGTCGCGGACGATTCCCTTGGGCTTTCCGGTCGTGCCCGAGGTGTACAGGATGTAGAGGGGGTCGGTTGCCTGGACCGGCACCGGATCCACCGGCACGGCGGTCGCCATGACCTCTGTCCAGTCGCGGTCGCGGTCCCCCATCACTGCCTGGGCTTGGGGACGCTGCAGCAGGATCGTCGCGGTCGGCTGGTGCTGAGCGAGCCGCAGTGCTTCGTCGACAAGGGGCTTGTACTCGATAATGCGCGAGCCCTCGACGCCACATGAGGCGGTCACGATCGCGGTCGGTTCGGCATCGTCGATGCGTGCCGCGAGTTCGGCTGGCGCGAAGCCTCCGAAGACCACGGAGTGCACCGCTCCGATGCGAGCACAGGCCAGCATTGCGACCACGGCTTCGGGCACCATCGGCATGTAGATGATCACTCGATCGCCCTGCTCGACGCCCGCGTCGCGTAACGCGCCCGCGAACCGCGCCACCTGATCACGCAACTCCGCGTACGTCAGTCGGGTGACCTTGCCGGTGACCGCACTGTCATGGATGACCGCCACTCGATCACCGCGCCCGGCATCGACGTGGCGATCTACGGCATTGGCGCAGGTGTTGAGTTCGCCGTCGGGGAACCATCGGAACAGCGGTGGGCTGCTTGTGTCCAGGACTCGCGTGGGCGCCGTAACCCAGTCGATGGCCTCAGCGGCTTCGGCCCAGAAGGCTTCCGGCTCGGCCAGGCTGCGCGCGTGGACGTCCCGGTACGTCGTTCCCTCCTCCATGGCGCCGACGCTAGCGCACGGTGTCCGGGGCGCGCCGCAGATGATTGACCTTCACCGCCGTGGTCACCAACCGCACCAGGGTGGCGAGTAGCGCGAGGTCGATAATCATCTGGACCATGGTGATTGCGCGGGCCGAAGTGATCACCGGCGTGATATCGCCAAACCCGACCGTGGCGAGCACCGTGACGGCGAAGTAATACGACGTAAAAGCGTCCAATGGTTCGGTGAAGGCACTCGGCTCGGCCGCAGACATCAGGTGGTACGCCTTCGAGAACATTGCGATCACCAGCACCGCCGTGACGATGAGAGTCTCCAGCGCCCGGATCTCCGGGTGGCCATCACTTCCGATGCGACGCAGCGACCACACGAGGTAGCCGAGGGTGCCAGCGCCCCAGAGCAGGAGGTAGAAGGCGACGAGCACCCACGCGTCCGCGCCGAGAATTCTCGCGTCACCGACGATCAAGGTGCCCGCGATCACCGCGGCCGAAAGGAGACCGCCGCGCAAGACACTGACGGCGATGGCGCGCGTCACGGACGTCGGTCGGCTCGTGGTCTCTGGCTGGCTCATTCCGCCTCCGTTGCCGCCAATTGTCCGCAGGCTCCATCGATTTCACGTCCGCGCGTATCGCGAACCGTCACCCGGACTCCAGCCTCCTCGAGCGCACGGACGAAGGCACGCTCGTCTCGCGGCTCCGACGCGGTCCACTGGGACCCCGGCGTCGGGTTGAGCGGGATGAGGTTGACATGCACCAGGTGCCCACGTAGTCGCTTCGCCAGCAGTTCGGCACGCCAGCGCTGGTCGTTCACATCTTTGATAAGCGCGTATTCAATGCTAATCCGACGACCCGTGCGGTCGGCGTAAAACCACGCCGCGTCGAGCACCTCGGAGACTGGGTAGCGCGTATTGATCGGCACGAGGGTATCGCGGAGCTCATCATCGGGCGCATGCAGCGACACCGCCAAACGCAGCGGCAGGCCTTCCTCCGCGAGATCTCGAATGCGCGGCACCAACCCGACGGTCGAGACGGTGATGCCTCGGGCCGACATGCCCAGACCGGCCGGCACCGGATCCACGAGACGGTGAATCGCCCCCAAGAGCGCACGGTAGTTGGCAAGCGGCTCACCCATGCCCATGAACACGACATTGCTCACGCGCTCGCGATCACCCGGGATGAGCCCGGCCTTGATCATGCGGGCTCCGGCGAGAACCTGCTCGACGATCTCCGCCGTCGACAGGTTGCGGGTAAGCCCGGCCTGTCCCGTGGCGCAGAAAGGGCAGTTCATGCCGCACCCGGCCTGGGAAGACACGCACATCGTGATGCGATCGCGGTAGCCCATGAGGACGGACTCCACACGAGACCCATCGTGGAGGCGCCACAGCATCTTCACGGTGGCGCCGTCATCGCAGGAGAGTTCGCGAACCGGCGTCAGCAGCGTGGGCAGGAGCTCGCGCGCCACCGTCTCTCGATCGGCCGGCGAAAGGTCGCTCCACGTGCTGGGGTCGTCCTCCCACCGCCCGAACCAGTGCCGCGACACTTGATCGGCACGGAAGGCCGGCAGGCCCAACTCGGCCATGACCGTGCGTCGCTCCTCCACCGTGAGGTCGGCGAGATGGCGCGGCGGGCGCCCGCGCCGGGGGGCCTCCAGAATGAGCTCGCCAGGTTCAGGCATGCCGTCAGTGTGTCAGCCCGTGCCCAGGAAGAGCGCGAACAGGGCCCAGGCGGCGAAAGCGTTGATCACCAGCGAGTCGAGGCGATCCATGAGGCCACCGTGACCGGGCAGGAGCGTGCCCATGTCCTTGATCCCGAGATCGCGCTTGATCGCACTCTCCGCGAAGTCCCCGGCCGTCGCCGTGACCGTGAGGACAGCGCCCATGATGAGCCCCTGCCACCACGGCGCTTCGAAGATCCAGATGAACGCGGCTACACCGATCGCCACTTGCACCGCGAGAGACCCCGCGAAGCCTTCCCACGACTTCTTGGGACTGATATTCGGCGCGATGGGGTGGCGCCCGAAGAGCACGCCGGTGGCGTACCCACCGATGTCGTTGCCAATGGTGAGCAGGATGAAGACCACAATGCGCCACGGCCCGTCGGATTCGGCCAACATGAGCATGGCGAATCCGGCCATGAGGGCGATGTAGCCCAGTAGGAACACGCTGGCGGACACATCGCGCACGTAGCCCTCAGCACCACGCCTGATTCGCCAGATGAGCACCGCCACGACGGCGGCACCGAGGGTGCCGAGCAGCGCCTCCGGACCCCAGATGTAGGCGGACGCCATGGCCGCCACAGTTCCCGCGTAGACAGGTGTCCTCGCGACCCGGATGTCTCGACTCGCGAAGGCACCGATGAGTTCGCCAAGAGCGATGAGCAGGACGATTCCGGCGAGGACGCCGAAGAGCCACTTCACCCAGATGAGGCTGACGACGACAAGTACTGCGAGGACCACGCCGGAGGCGATGGCCGCCGGAAGGTTCCGTCCGGCGCGCCCGGCGGAGGGCGCCGCTTGCCCGTCGTTGGAGGTCACGTCCTAGACCTCGAGGAGCTCGGCTTCCTTGTGCTTGAGGATCTCGTCCACATGCTCGACGGTCTTGTGCGTGAGGTCCTCAAGCTGCTTCTCGGCTCGCTTCACCTCGTCCTCGCCGACCTCATGATCCTTGACCATCTTCTCCATCGCATCCTTGGCGTGACGACGGATGTTGCGGACGGAGACGCGCGCCTCCTCAGCCTTCTGGCGGGCCACCTTGATGTACTCCTTGCGGCGCTCCTCCGTCAGGGAGGGCAGCACGACGCGGATGATGTTGCCGTCGTTCGTGGGATTGACGCCAAGGTCGGAATCGCGGATCGCCTTCTCAATGGCGGCGAGCGACCCCTTGTCGTACGGCGTGACGATCATCATGCGGGCCTCGGGTGATGCGAAGGACGCCAACTGGTTCACCGGAGTGAGGGTGCCGTAGTAGTCGACCATCACCTTGTTGAACATGCCTGGGTTGGCACGACCGGTTCGAATGGAGGTGAAGTCCTCGCGAGCGACCTCGATGGCCTTCTCCATCTTCTCCTCGGCCTCCATGAGGATCTCGTCGACCTGCTCGCTCACGTCCGTGCCTCCTGCACTTCGTCGTCATTCATGGCCTTGGTGACCAGGGTTCCGATCCTCTCACCTCGCACGGCCCGGGCCATGTTGCCCTCGACCATGAGGTTGAACACCAGGATCGGCAGATTGTTGTCGCGGCACAGGCTGATGGCCGTGGCATCGGCGACCTTGAGGTCGCGAGCGAGGACCTCGTCATAGGAGAGTCGCTCGAACCGAGAGGCGTCGGGATGCGTCCGCGGATCGGCGTCGTAGATGCCATCGACAGCCTTCGCCATGAGGACGATCTCGCCTCCGATCTCCAGAGCCCGCTGGGCTGCCGTGCTGTCGGTGGAGAAATACGGCGCACCGAGGCCGGCCCCGAAGATGACGACGCGCCCCTTCTCCAGATGGCGCATCGCCCGGCGGGGAATGTAGGCCTCGGCGACCTGCCCCATCGTGATGGCGGTCTGGACACGCGTCTCCACGCCCTGCTTCTCGAGGAAATCCTGAAGCGCCAGGCAGTTCATCACCGTGCCGAGCATGCCCATGTAGTCGGCACGCGCCCGGTCCATTCCGCGCTGGGACAGCTGCGCACCGCGGAAGTAGTTGCCCCCGCCGATGACGACGGCCACCTCGGTACCCCCACGGACGATGTTGGCGATCTGCCGGGCGATGGAGGACACGACGTCGGGATCGACACCGAGTTCGCCGTCCCCCGCGAACGCTTCGCCGGATAGCTTGAGCAGAACCCGGTTCCAGCCACCCTCGGGCGCCTCCGGCCACGTCTCGATCGTGCCCTCGAGTGAGGGTTGGACGACTCCGGAACGATCCGGCATGTGCCCTCCTCGCATCCTCCCAGGGTGACGAGGCCCCGGGTACACCCCGACCGTAGCGTTCCGACCGCCCCGGTCGCCCGGGGATCGGTCAGAACAGCAGGTGTGACATGGCTGGTGGGACTCGTCGACCCGCAGGCTGACCGGCTAGGACTGGCCGACCTCGAAGCGGGCGAACGCCGTCACCGTCGTGCCAGCGTCCTTGAGAACCTGGCCCACGGACTTCTTGCTGTCGAGCACGGATGGCTGATCGAGCAGGACCGCGTCCTTGAAGAATCCCTGGAGACGCCCCTCGACGATCTTGGGCAGGGCCGCCTCCGGCTTGCCCTCCTCCTTGGCGGTCGCCTCCGCGATACGCCGCTCGTTCTCCACGACGTCGGCAGGAACCTCGTCCTGGGACACGTAGGTGGGGCGCATGGCCGCGATCTGCATGGCAACGTTGCGCGCATCGTCCTCGTTGCCGGCATAGGAGACCATGACGCCGACCTGCGCGGGCAGGTCCGAGGAACGCTTGTGCATGTACGTCGCAACCGGTGCCTGCAGCAATGCCACCCGGCCGAGCTCGAGCTTCTCGCCGATGATGCCGGCGAGGTTGGCAATCGCGTCACTCACGGTGCGGCCATCGGTCATGGTCGTGCCGAGCAGCGTTGGCGCATCGCCGATCTGGAGCTCGGCGGCCGTCGCGACGACGGTGCCCGCGAGAGCCTGGAAGTCCTCATTCTTCGCGACGAAGTCGGTCTCGCAGAGGATCTCGACCATCGCATTGTCTTGCGCAACGACAAGACCGTTGCTGGCGGTGCGCTCGGCACCTCGCTTGGCGGCCTTGGCGGCTCCGGTGATGCGCAAAGCCTCGACGGCCTTGTCCAGATCACCGCCAGACTCTTCCAGCGCCTTCTTGCACTCCATCATGCCCGCGCCCGTGAGGTCGCGGAGCTTCTTGACGTCGGCAGCCGTGATGTTGGACATGACCTTCCCTGTCTTGCGTTGAATGGAATGTTCGGGGGTTGTCACGAGGTGCGGGTCGAAGGCCGAAGGGCCCACGACCCGCCCATCGATGACTACGGGGCCTGGGTGGCCTCAGGAGCGACCTCAACCACCTCGACGACCTCGGCGGGTGCTCCACCGGCGAGGAGTTCCTTCTCCCACTCGGCAAGCGGCTCCTCGGCGGCAATGGCGGCGGCCTCACCCTCGACAGCGCGGCCGGCGCGGGCCATGAGGCCGTCAGCGACCGCGTCCGCAATGACGCGGGTCAGCAGCGTGACGCTACGAATCGCGTCGTCGTTGCCCGGGATCGGGAAGTCGATGACGTCGGGATCGCAGTTGGTGTCGAGAATCGAGATGACCGGGATGCCGAGCTTGTGCGCCTCACCCACGGCGATGTGTTCCTTGTTGGAGTCGATGACCCACACGGCGCTCGGCAACTTGGTCATGTCGCGGATGCCACCGAGGGTGCGATCGAGCTTGGTGCGCTCGCGATCGAGGACGAGCAGCTCCTTCTTGGTGAGACCCGTCGAGGTCGGATCCGCCTCGATGCTCTCGAGCTCCTTGAGCCGCTGCAGCCTCTTGTGCACGGTGGAGAAGTTGGTGAGCATGCCACCGAGCCAGCGCTGGTTGACGTAGGGCATCCCGACACGGGTCGCCTGCTGCGCGATGGGCTCCTGCGCCTGCTTCTTGGTGCCCACGAACATGACCGAGCCACCGTGGGCAACGGTCTCCTTGACGAACTCGTACGCGCGGTCGATGTAGGACAGCGACTGCTGCAGATCGATGATGTAGATGCCATTGCGCTCGGTGAAGATGAAGCGCTTCATCTTGGGATTCCAGCGGCGGGTCTGGTGTCCGAAGTGGACACCACTCTCCAGCAACTGGCGCATCGTGACGACGGCCATGGGGCACTCCTCATGCGCGATCGGACTGCGCCGATCGCTGTCGGTTCCTCGCCACCCCCGGTTGAGGGCGGCTCCTAGCACCCGGTCAGGCCATCCCGGCGAACCGGGACCGACGGCCTTGCCCCTACGGGGCTGGGTGCGTGATGTATCCGGGCGGACCCGGACCAGTGGGTGAGTCTACGGGATCCGCGGGGGTGCTTTGTCCACAGGTGTGGCCGAGGGCCTTTCCGGTGGGCTGCTGCTGGCACAGGGTGGCCGCATGGTGACCACATTCCTCAGCGCGGCGATCCTGGCCGCCACGCTCCTGTTCCCCTCGGCGACCGGCAGCTCGTCAGCCGCCCAGTACCCCACTGCCTCACCCCCGCCCCCGACCTGGGTCGCCCCACTCGAGCCGACCACGGTGCAGCGCCCCTTTGTTCCGCCGGCTGGTCCCTACGGCCCCGGGCATCGGGGGGTTGATCTCGCCGCGACCCGTGGGCAATCGGTGCGGGCGGCCGGACCGGGGACCGTCGTCGTGGCCCGGCTCGTGGCTGGACGCTGGGTCGTGAGCGTCCAGCATCCGGCGGGACTGCCGGGCCTTCCGGAGGGCTCCTGGCGGACGACGTACGAGGGGGTGCGCCCGTCCGTGTCTGTGGGTGCGGTGGTGAGCACCGGCGACCGGATCGGCACCCTGGTCGGCGGTGGGCATGCGTCGGGCCTGCACTGGGGGCTCAAGAGCGGGCGGACCTATCGCGACCCACTCAGCCTGATCCGCCGCCCCATCATCCTCAAACCCTTCTCCGCGAGTGCGCACCTGCGCACGGGTATTGCCCGAAATGCCCACACACGATTGCGCACGCGCGGAGGGGTGTGGCTAGGCGCGGGGGTGGGCTTGGGCGTAGGCGCTGCGCAGGCGCTCGACTGATACATGCGTATAGATCTGGGTGGTCGCCAGACTCGCGTGCCCAAGAAGCTCTTGCACCGCACGCAGGTCCGCGCCCCCCTCGAGCACGTGGGTCGCCGCCGAATGCCGTAGTCCATGCGGGCCGATATCGGGGGCCCCCGGCACGTCGGCCACCGCTCGGTGCACGACCTCACGGACCGTACGCGGATCGAGCCGGCCGCCTCGCGCACCAAGGAAGAGCGCCGGGCCGGAGTTCTCCCGCGCCAGGGCGGGTCTGCCCGCATGACGCCATCGATCCAGTGCCCGCAGCGCGGGCACACCGAAGGGCACGGTCCGAGGGCGCCCCCCCTTGCCGAGGACCCGGACGGTACGCCGACCGTCGTCAACGTCGTCGAGATCAAGCCCGACGAGCTCGCTCACTCGCACGCCGGTGGCGTAGAGCAATTCCAGTACGGCGTGATCGCGAAGTCCCACGGGGTCATCGGCCGCGCCCTCCACGTGAGCGAGCATCTCGGCGGCCTGCTCATCGCTGAGCACGGCCGGCAGTCGCCCACCCCGCTTGGGACTGGCAAGGCGGGCGCCGACGTCGGTATCGGTGTGCCCCCGTCGCGCGCACCACCGGGTGAAGGTTCGCGCGCTGGCGGCCCGGCGCGCCAGCGTGGCGCGCGACAGATCAGCCTGCTCTTGCTCACCGAGCCACGCTCTGAGCGTGGCCAGTCTCAGCCCGCTGACCTCAACGATCCCGCGATCTCTGGCGAAGTCGGCGAGTGACTCAAGGTCTCCAAGGTAGGCGCGGACGGTGTGCGGGCTCCGACCCAACTCGTTCCGGAGATGTTCGGCGAAGCGGGCGATCACCTCAGCCCAGTCGTCGTATTCCGCCGCCCATTCCGCCATGCCTTCCATAGTGGCCTCGGCGGCGCCTGGGTGTCGGCAGCGACTCACCCCGCGAGCATTCCCCCGTCCCCCGCGGACGAGCGCACCCAGCCCTCGCCCCGACGCTCGACGTAGCCCAGGGCGTCCAGCATTCCCAAACCCGCCATCGCTTCACGCGTGCCGAGGCCGGCCAACTGGGCGATGCTCGACAGAGGCGCCGGTCTACGGACCGGGACCGCATCCAGAACCCGCTGCTCCCGCCAGGCCAGACTCGGAGCATCCCCCGCGGGAATGTCGAGCAACTCCCCGGTCACGAAGGCGAGCACCTCCCGTGGCGACGTCACCAGGTGTGCTCCTTGATCGCGGATCAGCGCATGGCACCCGGCGGACATCGGCGAGGTGACCGGCCCGGGAAAGGCCATCACGACCCGGCGCAGGGCCGCGGCCTCCTTCGCCGTCGTGCGACTCCCGGAGCGCAGCGCCGCTTCCACCATGACGGTCGCACGACTGAGGGCCGCGATGATGCGGTTGCGGGTGAGGAAGCGATGCCGCATCGCCGCACCGCCGAGCGGGGTCTCGCTGACGAGGACTCCGCACTCGCGGATGCGGGCCAGCAGGTCCGCGTGCGACCGCGGGTAGGGCACATCCACCCCACCCGCGAGCACGCACGCGGTCGCCCCATCGGCGATCAGGGATCCACGATGGGCGGCGGCATCAATCCCGAAAGCCCCTCCGGAGACCGTGAGCCATCCCTGCTCGGCAAGATGAGCTCCGAGTTCTCGGGCCACGCCTTCGCCGTACGATGTCGCCGAGCGCGCTCCGACCACGGAGATCGACCGCAGCGCCAGCAATCGCAGGTCTCCCGCGCCGGCTACCCACAGACCCAGCGGCGCTCGATCACCGAGGTCGTCCAACTGCGTGGGCCATTCGGCATCGCCGGGAATGACGTAGCGAGCTCCGATGCGCGTAGCGGCGTCGTACACCGCTTGAGCGCGAGCGGCAGCCTCGTCCATCGTGATCTCGGCGATGCGCCCTGCAGTTCCGCGCTTGTCCGCAACGGAACGTCGCCCCGAGACGATCCTGTTCACGACATCGAGAGCCCCGCGGGCGCGCACACGCGCAACCACCGTGGTGTCGGCAGATTCGAACCAGATCGACAGCAAGACCCGCGCGGATCGTTCGTCCATCACGCCGCCCATGGCGACTCCTCACCGCGCAGCGCCATGGCGGCCGCCACGTGGTCGACCCCGGGTCGATCGCGGCCTTCGAGGTCCGCGAGTGTCCACGCCGTCCGGAGTACGCGATCGGCGCCGCGCATGCTGAGGGCCGACCGAGCAAAGGCGGTCCGCAGGAGGTACGCCCCGCTCTCGTCCGGGGGGCATCGTTCACGCAGATACGGTCCGGGGGCCGAGGCGTTCTGACGCCAGGGAACCCCGTCCTGCGTCCATCGCGCGCACGCCCGCTCGCGCGCAGCGCGGACGCGCTCGGCAACCACCGCCGTCGATTCACCGGGCTCACCTAGTTGGGCGAGGTGTGGCCGCTCAAGCCCTACGCGCAGGTCAACGCGGTCGAGGATCGGCCCGGACAACTTGGTCGCGTAGCGACGACGCTGCATCGGTGTGCAGGAGCACCGCGCATCCACACCCATGCCACGCCCGCAAGGACACGGATTGGCCGCGAGGACGAGGCTGAAGCGGGCCGGCAAGACCGCGTTTGCCTCCGCACGTGCGAGACGCACACGGCCGGACTCGAGGGGCTGTCGCAGCGCATCGAGTACGTTGCGCGAGAACTCGGGAGCCTCGTCGAGGAAGAGCACCCCGCGGTGGGCCAAGGTGACGGCTCCTACGCGCAGATGACCTCCCTGCCCTCCGCCGATCACCGAACTCGCGGACGCGGTGTGATGGGGCGACTGGAACGGAGGCTCGCGCAGAAGTCCCTCCGTCGACATGCCCGCCGCCGACCAGATCGCCGTGACTTCCAGGGCGGTCTCATCGTCGAGGGGTGGCATGAGCCCGGGAAGACGCTCCGCCAGCAAGGTCTTGCCCACGCCCGGCAGACCAATCATCGCCAGGTGGTGTCCCCCCGCGGCCGCAACCTCCAGCGCACGTCGGGCCTCGCTCTGCCCGCGCACGTCCGCGAGATCCGGGATGCCGGCACCTGCGCTACGGCGCTCCGAGTAGGGCGCCTGACCCGGTGGCACGGGTACCGCGTCCCCGCGCAACACGTCGATGAGATGGGCGAGACTGCGAACACCTCCCACGGCCACGTCGGGAACCAATCCGGCGTCGTCGACTTCGCTGACCGGGACGAGGAGCCGGCGTCCGCTTCCGCGCAGGGCGAGGGCAGTGGCCACCACGCCGGGCACGGAATGAATCCGACCATCGAGACCGAGCTCGCCGAGAACACAGGTGTTGACCGTCATTTGCGCGGGAATCTGGTCCGATGCGGCCATGACCGCAACAGCGATAGCCGCATCGAGTGCTGAGCCGCGCTTGCGCAGGGACGCCGGGAGAAGAGCCACGGTGATCCGGGTATCGGGCCAAGTCAGCCCGCTGTGTTCGACCGCCGAGCGAACGCGGTCGCGCGACTCACGGATCGCAGCGTCGGCCAAACCGACCAGGGTGAGGCCCGGCAACCCTGTACCGACCTCCGCCTCGATGATGATCTCGCGTGCGTCCACGCCGACGATGACGGCCGACGAGCATCGAGCCACCATCAGCCAACCCCCCTGACATGTTCGATGATGGGTACGCCGTCACCGTCAATGACGATGCCAATCACATCCAGACGCACTTTGCGCGCTCGAGCCTCGTGTGCGGCGAGCCAACGACTCGCCAGCACGCGGAGGCGACGCACCTTCGCGGGGGTCACCGCCGAGAGGGGCGTACCAAAACGCTGAGAGCCGCGCGTCTTGACCTCGCAGATGACGATGTCCTGCCCATCCCGCGCCACGATGTCGATCTCTCCTTGGCGGCACCGCCAGTTGCGATCGATGATCTCCATACCCATCCCCATGAGGTGCTGTGCGGCTACCCCTTCACCCCACTGGCCGCGCTCGACGCGTTCGGTTCCCATGTCACTCCCTTCCTCGCGGTGGCCAGGTTGGAAGGTCACGGGAAGGTGGTTCAAGGCTCGCGGCGAATCTGTGGACAAAGACCATTTGCGAACGTGTGGGACTCACCGCCTGTGAGATGGCACACAACCACGTGGGGGCGTGCGGTGGCGCTGTCGGGACTCGCCACCAATTCGTACTACGGTGCGGGGCAGAGGCCTCGCCGTCATGCCTAGCAGGGTCCATATCCCCTCATCCATCGGAGATTGACCCTTGTCGTTCGCGTTTCCTGCCCTGTCCCGCCCCTCCTGGCTCACTCCCCGCGTCTTCAAGACTGAAACGCTCGCCGGTCTCGTGGTCGCCATCGCGTTGATCCCGGAGGCAATTTCCTTCTCCATCCTCGCCGGCGTCGACCCGCGCGTCGGCCTCTTCGCGTCCTTCACGATGGCCGTCACCATCGCCTTTACCGGCGGGCGACCCGCCATGATTTCGGCCGCCACGGGCGCGATCGCGCTCATCGTCGCTCCCCTGGCCCGGGATTACGGACTGGAATATCTGGTCGCGGCGGTCATCCTCGCCGGAGTCATTCAGATTCTGCTCGCCCTCGCGGGCGTTGCACGTCTCATGCGCTTCATCCCGCGCAGCGTCATGGTCGGGTTCGTCAATGCGCTGGCCATCCTCATCTTCATGGCCCAGGTGCCCTACCTCATCGACGTCCCCTGGATCGTCTACCCGATGGTGGTTGTCGGTGTCGCCATCATGCTGCTGCTCCCCCGACTCACCACGGCCGTCCCCGCGCCGCTCGTGGCCGTGGTTCTGCTCACCGTCGCGGTCGTCGCCTTCGGCTGGAACGTCCCGACGGTCGGCGATCAAGGTGAATTGCCGAATGGCCTGCCCGTCCTCGGGATTCCCGCAGTTCCCGTCGACTTCGAAACTCTGCGCATCATCGCTCCCTTTGCTGTCGCGATGGCGCTGGTGGGACTCATGGAATCTCTCATGACCGCGAAACTCGTGGACGACATCACCGACACCCACTCGCGCAAGACGCGCGAGTCCTGGGGTCAGGGCGTTGCGAACATCGTGACCGGATTCTTCGGTGGCATGGGTGGCTGCGCGATGATCGGCCAGACCATGATCAATGTGAAGGTCAGTGGTGCGCGCACCCGCCTGTCGACCTTCCTCGCCGGAGTCTTCCTCATCATTCTCGTTGTTACCCTCGGGGACATCGTGGCCGTGATCCCGATGGCCGCCTTGGTCGCCGTTATGATCATTGTGTCGTATTCAACCTTCGACTGGCACAGCCTCACATCGATCCGCTACATGCCCAAGAGCGAGACGATTGTGATGATCGCGACGGTCATCGCCACCGTCTTCACACACAACCTGGCGATCGGAGTAATCACCGGCGTCCTCACCGCGTCGGTGCTCTTCGCTCGACGGGTGGCACACCTGGTGACGATGACGCGCGAAGTTGCCCCCGACGCGGAGCATGTGACCTACGAGGTTCACGGTGAACTCTTCTTCGCGTCCAGCAACGATCTCGTCGGACAGTTCGAGTACGTCGAGGATCCGCACTGGGTGGTGATCGATCTGTCCGGCGCCCACGTGTGGGATGCGTCCACGGTGGCGGCGCTCGATGCTGTCGTCTACAAGTACGAGCGGCACGGCAAGACGGTCGACGTCCTTGGGTTGAACTCCTACAGCGCGGCGATGCTGGACCGCCTCGACGGTCGACTGCCGAGCACCCACTGACCGGCCCCTCGGCGAGCGACTCTGGCCGCTACCGGGTCGGAAGACTCCAAGACACCCGGTGGTATGGCGATGGTCCGTGCTGGCGCAGCGCCTCCATGTGCTCCGGCGCGGCATAGCCCTTGTTCTCCGCCCACCCGTACTCGGGGTGATCGGCGGCGAGTCGGATCATCACGTCATCGCGCGCCGTCTTGGCCAGAATGCTGGCCGCCGCAACGCCAGCACAGCGCCGATCCGCTTTGACGCGCGTCACCACGGGCGGCACATCCACCAGCACCACGTCTTCACCGAACAGCGACGCCTGATCCGCGGGGGTGAGGTAGTCGTGATTGCCGTCCAGCAGGACTGTGCCGGGCAGATCCGGGAGTGCGGCGAGGGCTCGATGGCCGGCCAGGCGCATAGCCGCCACAATGCCCAATTCGTCAATCTCTGCCGCCGACGCCATGCCCACGGCCCAGGCCGCCGCCCAGCGCCTCACCTGCGGAGCCAACTCCTCTCGACGTTCCTGGCTCAGCAGTTTGCTGTCCCGCACACCCTGCGGCGCTGACTTGGTCGAGCTCGTCACCACGACGACACCCACGCTGACCGGCCCACTCAAGGCACCGCGACCAGCCTCATCGGCACAGGCGAGCGATGTCAGACCGGAGGCGCGCAGAAGTTCGCGCTCGTAGCGCAGGGTGGGCGCGGAAGGCCGCGAACTCGACGCGGTCACAGCCCGTCAACGAAGGTCGGTGGCCACACGCTGATAAGCACTCTTCCGGTCACATCATCAAGCGAGATCGTGCCGGCCTCCGCGTCGAGGAATGAACGGCTGTCCAGCGCGGTTGCCCGCGCATCACCGAGCACGAAAATCCGCCCCTGCGGCACGCGGATATCGAAAGGCACCTGATCGGTCGGACCTGCAAGAAATCGCTCATCCAAAGGTTGGCCATTGACCTTGATTCGCCCGGCATCGTCACAGCACTCCACTCGGTCCCCGGACATGCCGACGACACGTCCGACACCCTGCGTGCCCGCCGCCGGGGAGGTGAAGCCGAGGACGCTGAGGATCTGCATGCCCGGAGAGGGCTCGGCGGCCGGGCCCTCATACCAATTCCCGGTGTCCTCGAAGATCACCACGTCGCCGTGGCCAACGCCGCCCGTGAGCGGATACGCCGTCACCAGTACTCGCTGCCCAGCGTCGAGCGTCGGCGCCATGGAGTCATTGGGGATGTATGTCGTGCTGCCGATCACGAGACGCACCGCGACCAAGCCCACCAGCGCCAACGCCGCGATGATGGCGAACTCGCGCACGATGCGTACGGGCCACGGCCGTTTGGGCGTGGCGGCCGCGTGTCGCCCCGACCCGGCCCGCGGCGACGGGGCGGCGCCGACGTCCACGACGGGAATCGGCTGGGTGTCACCGTCGCGCATCGGCGGCCGGGAACCGATCGTTGTCACGGGTTTGAATCGACGAGCGCGGGCTGCTCGAACGTCGCCGGGATTTCCAGGATCTGCGCCTGGCTGAACGGCCACACCACAGCGAATGCGCGCCCGATGACATGGTCGACCGGCACGAAGCCACCACCGGGCTCACCCATGTGTGCGCGAGAATCAGCCGAGGCCGAGCGATGATCGCCCATGACCCACAGTGTGCCCTCGGGGACGAGCACATCGAAGCTTTGCTTGCTCGGCGGATTGTTGCGATAGAGGTAGTCGCGCTCATCGAGCGGTACACCGTTCACGGTGATGCGGCCTTCGGAGTCGCAACACACGACGCGATCACCGCCGACGCCGATGACGCGCTTGATGAAGTCGGTGTCCCGGGGCGGAGCGAGTCCCACGATGTCACCGAGCAGGCGTGTCACCCGCTCAATCGGCGAGACATCGGGCTCCACGACCGGACCGGAGATGAAGGAGCCGGTGCCGTCGAAGACGATGATGTCCCCGCGCTCGACCGCGCGCGTGTGAAAGACGACCTTGTTGACGAGCACTCGGTCCCCGACCTGGAGCGTGTCCTCCATCGACCCTGATGGGATGTAGAACGCCTGGACGAGGAACGTCTTGACGAGGAACGCGACGAAGAAGGCACCGACGATGAGAAGCGGGAATTCTAGCCAGGCTGGGATACGTGGACGCCGCGATGAACTCTCGTCGTTGGACGTGTGATCCACGGGCACCTCCGCCGACTCAGACGGGATGTCCGAGGACGGGGTTCCGCTGGAATCCTCGGGTGGGTTCATCGCGGGGCGGCGCTGCGTTAGCTACTGACCCTCGGTCGGAGTCGTTTCGCGCAACTCCTTGATCTTGGCGGCCTTGCCGCGCAAACCGCGCAGGTAGTAGAGCTTGGCGCGCCGCACGTCACCGCGGGAGACGACCTCGATCTTCTCCACGATGGGAGTGTGCAGCGGGAAGGTGCGCTCCACGCCGGTGCCGTAGGACACCTTGCGAACGCTGAAGGTCTCACGCACACCAGAACCCTGGCGGCCGATCACCACACCCTGGAAGACCTGCACACGCGTCTTGTTGCCTTCGACGACCTTCACGTGCACCTTGACGGTGTCACCGGGGCGGAAGTCCGGGACGTCGGACTTCATCGAGAGGGCATCGAGTTCATCGAGCTTTTGCATGGTGCATCTTCGCTTCCTGTCGGCGCCACAGGTCGCCCACATCGGGTGGGGGTCGATCGGCCGGGGATCCGGACTGCTCCAAAACGGCCCCCTGTGGCGGGTCCGTCGCGGCCATGGCGGCCGGGATCAGCCCGCTGATTTTGCCACAGGCACCGGGCGAGGGGCGAATCGCCTCCCTGATGAGCCGCCGGTCGTGATCGGCCGGCGTCCTAGTCGAGCAGATCGGGTCGCAGCGACCGGGTCCGCTCCTCGGCTCGCTCACGCCGCCAGGTGGCGATCCGGCCGTGGTCCCCCGACAGGAGGACGTCCGGCACCTCGTGGCCCCGCCAGACGGGCGGCCTCGTGTAAACCGGCCCTTCGAGGAGCCCCTCCATCGTCCCTGGGGCGAAGGAATCGTCGGCAACGCTCTCAGCATTGCCGAGAACCCCCGGCACCAACCGCACCACGGCCTCGATCATCGCCAGGGCCGCCACTTCACCGCCGGCCAGGACGTAGTCACCGAGTGAGACCGGGACCAGCTCGACGCGCGTGGCGTAGTCCTCGAGCACGCGGGCGTCGATGCCCTCGTAGCGACCACAGGCGAAGACCAAGCCCGGGCGATGCGACCAATCGGTGGCCATGGCCTGCGTGAAGGGCAGTCCCGAGGGAGTGGGCACCACCAGCGTCGGGTCTCGGTGTTCGGCGAGAACCGCATCGAGCGCCTCTCCCCACGGCTCCGGACGCATGACCATGCCCGGTCCGCCGCCGTAGGGCTCGTCGTCGACCGTGCGATGTCGGTCGTGGGTGTAGTCGCGCAGATCGTGCACCTGGACGTCGATGAGGCCCTGCTCTTGGGCCTTGCCCACGAGTGACAGCGAAAGTGGGTCCAGGTAGGCCGGGAAAATGGTGATGACGTCGATACGCATGTCGTTCCTAGGCTTCGTTCGCCTCAAGGAGGCCCGGCGGCGGCTCGACAGTCAGGCTCCCGGCCTCGACATCCACCGCCGTGACGATCTCGGCAACGAACGGAATGAGGATTTCGCGCCCCCCGGCCCCGGCGACCGCCAACAGATCTTGAGCGGGCAGATGGATGACCTCGGAGACGTCGCCGAGGACCGTCCCGTCCGGCAGGTACGTCGTAAGCCCGATGAGCTGATCGTCGTAGAACTCATCGGGATCGTCCGGTCGCTCGGCGGGATCACGCTCGACCTCGAGCAGCATCCCCGTCAATGCTTCGGCCGCCGTACGGTCATCGATACCCGCGAAGCGCATGGCGATGCGCTTGCCGTGATCGCGCTCGGCTTCGATGAGTAGCACGCGGTCACCCGCGAACACGCGACAGCCTGCTGCCAGTCGGCGCTCAGGCTCGTCGGTGAGCACGTCGATGAGAAGTTCGCCCTTGATCCCCAGCGCACGACCGATGCGCGCGACAACGACGCGCACCGGGAATCAGCGCTCGTCGACGTCGAGGAAGTCGATGCGCACGTGACGATCCGACGAGATTGCCGTCACGACCGTGCGCAGGGCGGTCGCGGTGCGACCGGAACGACCGATCACGCGGCCCATGTCCTCCGGATGCACTCGTACCTCGAGCGAATTTCCGCGGCGGCCCGAGCGGGTGCGGACGGCAACGTCGTCAGGATGATCGACGATGCCGCGCACCAGATGCCCGAGAGCTTCCTCGAGCACGTCAGGCCCCAGCTTCTTCCGCGGCCTCCACGGCCTCAGCAACGGCCTGGTCAGCCACGGCGCCGGCAGCGTCCGCCACCTCGTCGGCAGCCTCGGCGACCGCCACGGCAGCCTCGGCCTCAGCGACACTCACGTCGCCGGAGTTGGCCTCGGCCACCTCGACGACGGCCTCGGCCTCAGCCACGACTGCTTCCTCCGCCGCAGCGACGGCAACCGTCTCGGCGACGGCCGCGTCCGCAACCTTCTCGGCCACCTTCTTCGTCGCAGTCTTGGGCTCGTCAGCGGCGTCCTTGACCGCAGCCTCGTAGGCGGCGACACGCGACTCCTTGGCCGGGGCAACCTGCAAGGTGCCCTCCTGGCCGGGCAGACCCTTGAACTTCTGCCAGTCACCGGTGATCTTCAGCAGGACAAGGACAGCCTCGGTCGGCTGTGCGCCGACGGCGAGCCAGTGCTGGGCGCGATCGGAATCGATCTCGATCAGGCTCGGGCTCTGCATTGGCTGGTAGATGCCGATCTCTTCGATCGCACGACCATCGCGCTTGGTGCGCGAGTCGGCAACGATGACGCGGTACTGGGGGGCGTGGATCTTGCCCACGCGCTTCAACTTGATCTTGACGGCCACGGCCGGCACTGCTCCATTCGATTCGACCACCTAGGCAGGTGGTGATGGTGGGCGTCGTTCATCGCGTGGGGTGCGACGCTCTCTGCCCGGCGGGTGCTGCGCCGCGGGTGAGAGGGTCCGCGGGCGGCACGGCCCGCATAGTCTGCCAGAGAGCCCCGGGTGAGGGCGAACCGCCCATCCGGGGAGTTCGCCCACCTCCCTACCGGCCACCCCGTCAACGCGCTCGGCGCGGAGGGCTCCAGGTCACCTCAATGAGTCGAGGATCCCGCTCACTGGCAATGAGGAAGCCCTGACCATCGGGCATCCAGGTGATGGCCTCGCCCTGGATCTGCCCGGGGAGCCCAAATCGATCAACGAGTCGCCCTGGCGGAGACCCTTGGTAGACACGAGCCTCCGAGTAGTCCCGAACCACGTAGTAGCGACCGTTCGGAGCCATGGCAGCGTCGCTCACGAACGCCCCCTCGCGCCCCACCCTTCGCGCGAGGTTTGCCTTCTTACGCAGGGGCAGGCGTACCTTCCACACGGTGCCCGCCGTGCCGTCCTTGCTGATAATCCACAGTGCCTTGGCCCCGACGAGGACGGCTTCAGCATCGACCGGCTTCGGATAGCGCACCACGAACTTCCGGGCGGACACGGCCCGATCTGACAGGGTGTCGGGCTCCACGAATCGGTAGAGGAAGACGCGAGGACGCTTGCGGGCATTGTCGCCAATGTCCGCGAGCCATAAGACCGGTCGGCCACGAGCGTCGATAGACGCGGCGATGGCTTCGGGATCGATCCCGGGCATGCCGACAAGGGTGACCGTGGCTCGCACGTCGCACGTCCGGGTATCCAGGGCGTAGACCGTGGCGCCCCCACCTGAGTCGTTGTGGGTCCACACGATCCCAGCGTGGCGATTCGAGTACGCCAATCCGCTGATCTCGTCGAGCTCCGAGCCGCTCATCTGGCACAGGACTCGGTCCTCAGCCGACGCCACGCCCGGCACGGCGAGCAATCCGCTGGCCAACACGGCCGCAAGTGCCCTGCGTAGCGCCATCGGTCCAGGGTAGGTGGGCCCGAGCCCCTAAGAAAATCGGCGTCGGGGGGGGCTCGCTAGCCGCCGAGGAGCTTCTTCACGTCGTCGGGGAGTTCGAAGTCGGTGGCCTCGGGGGTCACGGGGGCTTCAGTCGCCCGCTGGGCGGCCAACTGCTCCTCCTGCGCGCGGCGGGCTGGGTTGCCGCTGCGCCCCTTCTTGGCCTTGGCCGGCGTCCGACCCGAGCGACCCTTGGACTTCTTGCCGCCGCCCCCCATGCCGGGCATCCCAGGCATCCCCGGCATCCCCGGCATCCCCTTGCCGCCTCGCATCTGGCGCATCATCTTCTGCGCCTCACCGAACCGCTCGACCAGTGAGTTCACATCGCTGACCTCGGTGCCGGAGCCGCGCGCGATCCGCTGACGGCGGGAGGCGTTGAGAATCTTCGGATCCTGGCGCTCGGCCGGGGTCATCGACTGGATGATCGCCGACACGCGATCGATCTCTCGCTCGTCGAGTTGGTCGAGCTGGGCCTTCATGTCGCCCATGCCGGGAAGCATCCCGAGCAACTTGCCGAGTGAGCCCATCTTCTTGACGGCCTGCATCTGCTCAAG
>Ga0075460_10000002_pt1 | contig 78438 bp, 64 predicted proteins | sample DEB08_DNA_3_FD_77580 | JGI IMG/M metagenome (GOLD analysis project Ga0075460, IMG submission 77580) | Aqueous microbial communities from the Delaware River and Bay under freshwater to marine salinity gradient to study organic matter... | ecosystem: Environmental > Aquatic > Marine > Coastal ...
GGTCCTCTCGCGTCCGATTTCCGAGCTCGGTATCTACCCGGCCGTGGACCCGCTCGACTCGACCTCGCGCATTCTCGATCCGCGCTACGTTGGCGAGGAGCACTACGCGGTCGCCGCGCGCGTCAAGGAGATCCTCCAGCGCTACAAGGATCTGCAGGACATCATCGCGATCCTCGGTATGGACGAGTTGTCCGAAGAGGACAAGATCATCGTTAACCGCGCGCGTCGCATCCAGCGCTTCCTGTCGCAGAACATGTTCGTGGCTGAGGCCTTCACCGGCCAGCCTGGATCGTTCGTGCCGGTTGAGGAGACGATCGCGTCTTTCAAGGCGCTTGCTGACGGCGTGTACGACCACATTCCCGAGCAGGCGTTCTTCATGTGCGGCGGTATCGAGGACGTCGAGGCCAAGGCAGCTGAACTCGCCAAGGAGAACTGATCGTGGCTGAACTCGAGGTCGCCATCGTCTCGGCTGAGCGTGCCGTATGGCAGGGACGGGCGAAGAGCGTCGTGGCGAAGACGCCGGACGGGGAGATGGGCATCCTGCCCGGGCACTCGCCGGTCCTCGCCCTGCTCCTCGAAGCGCCGTTGCGCATCGAAACCACCGATGGGACCAAGGTTCTTGTGGCCGTCCACGGTGGGTTCTTCTCGATGGATTCCAATCACGTCCACGTGATCGCGGAGACCGCTGAGTTGGCTGAGGAGATCGATATCGAGCGCGCCAAGGCCGCGTTGGAGCGCGCCAAGCGGGATGGGGCCGAGGGCGATGACCCCGAAGCTCGCGCCGCGCGTCGAGCCGAGACCCGCCTCAGCGTCGCCATCGGCCACTAAGACCGCCGTCGGCGGGGGGTCAGGTCCGGTCGCCGCCGGGCTGCCACAGCACATCGCCGCCGGCCTCGACGTTGGCGCATCGGCCGAGGATGAACAGCAGATCGGACAGGCGGTTCAGGTAGTGCGCGGCCATCGGATTCATCGAGTCGCCGTACTCGTCAATCGCCCGCCACGTCGACCGCTCAGAACGCCGCACCACGGTGCGGGCGACATGCAGGAGTGCGGCGCCGGGGGTCCCCCCGGGAAGGATGAACGACCGCAGCGGCTCTAGCCGGGCGTTGTACTTGTCGCACGCGGCCTCGAGCCGTTCCACGTATTCCGGGGTGATCCGCAGGGGCGGATGCTCCGGATGCGGAACCACCGGCGTGCAGAGGTCCGCTCCGACGTCGAAGAGGTCATTCTGTACGCCGGTGAGCAGGGTGACGATGTCCTCGGGGAGTTCGCCGAGGGCGATGGCGACGCCCAGCGCGGAGTTGGCCTCGTCCACGTCGGCGTAGGCGATCAGGCGCAGATCGGTCTTGCGCGTCCGGGACATGTCGCCGAGGGATGTGGTCCCGTCGTCACCAGTCCGGGTGTAAATCCGCGTGAGGTTCACCATGCCCCTGACCCTAGGGGAGAACCCCCCTCGGCGCGCACTCGGCGCGGGGGTGGGCCACTCGGCCGCTTAGCATGGGCGCGTGGAGGCGCTGCAGATCATCGGAGGCAACCGACTTGCCGGTTCGGTGCGCGTGACCGGCGCCAAGAACAGCGTCCTGAAACTCATGGCTGCCGCGCTCCTCGCCCCCGGACGAACGACATTGACCGAGGTGCCCGGCATCCTCGATGTCGAGATCATGGGCGAACTCCTCCGGCGACTCGGCTGCGCCGTCGAACTCGACCTTGGCCATGGCAGGGTCAGCATCGATGTGCCGGAGTCGCTTGAGCATCGCGCCGACTACGACCTCGTCCGCCGGATGCGCGCGTCCATCACCGTGCTCGGGCCGCTTCTCGCCCGGTGCGGTGTCGTCGATGTCGCGCTGCCCGGCGGGGACAACATCGGCTCCCGCGGTCTCGACATGCACGTCTCGGGTCTGCAGCGCATGGGCGCCGAGGTCACCATCGAGCACGGCTACCTCATCGCCTCAGCACCTGAGGGACTCCACGGAGCGTCCGTGTGGCTCGACTTCCCGAGCGTGGGGGCGACCGAGACGATCCTCATGGCGGCGGTGACGGCGGCCGGCCGCACGGTTATCGACAATGCCGCGCGCGAGCCGGAGATCGTCGACATCTGCCAGATGCTCATCGACATGGGGGCGCACATCGACGGTGCCGGTACGTCGACGCTGGAGGTCGAGGGAGTGCCGTCCCTGCGCCCGGTCCAGCACGCCACCGTCCCGGACCGCATCGTCACCGGCACCTGGGCGGTGGCTGCGGCGATCACCGGGGGTGACATCACCATCGAGAACGCGCGGCCAGAGCACCTCCAGATCGCGCTGGACAAGCTGAGCACTGCGGGCGCCGACGTCACCGAGATCGACGACGGCCTCCACGTCCGCATGGACCGTCGTCCGGCGGCGGTCGACATCGTGACGCTGCCCTATCCGGGATTCCCCACCGACCTGCAACCGCAGTTCATTGCCCTGAACGCTGTGGCGCAGGGGACGGCTCTCGTCACGGAGAACCTCTTCGAGGCGCGCTTTCGCTTCGTGCACGAACTCGTGCGACTCGGGGCCGACGTCCAGACGGAGGGTCACCACGCGCTAGTACGCGGGCGTGATCAACTCAGCGGAGCGCCCGTCGAGGCCACCGACATCCGTGCCGGAGCTGGGTTGGTCCTTGCCGGACTCGTCGCCGAGGGTGTCACCTCCGTGCACGAGGTACATCACATCGATCGCGGTTATGCGGGCTTTGTGGACGACCTGGTCCGCCTCGGCGCCCAGATCAGCCGCGTCCCGATCCCGGGCTGAGGGCCGCCCGTGCCTTATCGGCATCCTGCGGCCAGACCATGAGCCGGGGGCCATCGAGGGTCTTCGCGAGTGTGGCGCGAATCCCCGCGGCCTCCAGGGTCTGCCGGGAGATCTCTCCCTCGATGTACGTCGGGGGGCTCGCCACAGAGACGAGCACGCCGTAATCGTCCTCCTTGCCGGGACGGGCGGGGGCGGCCACGACGGAGCCGCCACGGCGAAAGGCCCAGCGCAGCAGCAGGATGAGCACGCCGAGGAAGGCGAACGCCATGAGCGGGCCCACGATGTAGGAGTAGGAGTTCGCCACGGGAACATCGTGGGGCAGGTTGGCTCGGGCCGCCACCGGACCTACTGACCAGTAGGCTTATCTCGTGCCTCGCCCCAAGGATCGTCCGTGGCTCATGCGGACCTACGCCGGGCATTCGTCGCCCGCCGAGTCCAATGCTCTCTACCGGCGCAACCTCGCCAAGGGGCAGACGGGTCTTTCCATCGCCTTCGACCTGCCGACGCAGACCGGCTACGACCCGGACAGTCCGATGGCCGAGGGTGAGGTGGGTCGCGTCGGGGTGCCGGTTGCCGATCTCGGCGATATGCGTGCCCTGCTCGAGGACATCCCGATCGGCGAGATGAACACCTCGATGACGATCAACGCCACGGCGATGTGGCTCTACGCCCTGTACGTCGTCGCCGCGGAGGAGCAGGGTGTCCCGGAATCCACACTCCAGGGGACCACGCAGAACGACATCATCAAGGAGTACCTCAGTCGGGGCACCTATGTCTTCCCGCCCGGCCCGTCGCTGCGCCTCATCACCGACATGGTGGTGCACACCGTGGAGCACGCACCGAAGTGGAATCCAACCAACATCTGTAGTTACCACCTCCAGGAGGCGGGGGCGACTCCCGTCCAAGAGATCGCCTTCTCCCTTGCCACGGCGATCGCCGTACTCGACGCGGTGCGGGACTCGGGCGTGGTCCCACCGGATCGGTTCGGCGAGGTGGTCAGCCGCATCTCCTTCTTTGTGAACGCCGGGGTCCGCTTCATCGAGGAAATGTGCAAGGTGCGTGCCTTCGTGGCGCTGTGGGATGAAATCACGCGGGACCGCTACGGCGTGACCGATCCCAACCAACGACGATTCCGCTACGGAGTCCAGGTCAATTCGCTGGGTCTTACCGAGGCGCAGCCGGAGAACAACATCCAGCGCATCGTCCTCGAGATGCTGGCGGTCACGCTCTCCAAAGACGCCCGTGCGCGCGCGATCCAGCTCCCGGCGTGGAACGAGGCCCTCGGGTTGCCCCGGCCCTGGGACCAGCAGTGGTCGCTGCGGATTCAGCAGGTTCTCGCGGAGGAGAGCGACCTGCTCGAGTACGACGACATCTTCAGCGGGAGCACCGTCATCGAGTCGGCGGTCGCTCAGATGGTCGCTGATGCCCGCGCCGAACTCGATCGCGTTCTCGCCGACGGTGGTGCGGTGGCCGCGGTAGAGAGTGGCTACATGAAGGCCGAACTGGTCAAGGCGCATGCGGCCCGCCGGGCCCGCATCGAGTCGGGCGAGGACACCATCGTGGGGCTCAACGCACATGTGGAGACCGAGCCCAATCCCATGCTCGCCGATCTCGACGGGGCGATTCAGACGGTGGATGCCGATGTGGCCGAGCGGGCCATCGACGGTGTGCGGGCCTGGCGAGCCCAACGCGATGAATCGCGGGCCCAAGCGACCTTGGACGCCCTGCGGGCGGCCGCGCAGACGTCGACCAACCTGGTCCCCCTCAGCATCGAGTGCGCCCGCGCAGGGGTGACGACGGGGGAGTGGGCCGATGTCCTCCGCGAGATCTTTGGCGAATTCCGCGCACCGACCGGTGTGAGCGGAGCCGCGGGTCATGCGGCAGACCAGCCCGGTCTCGCCGGAGTGCGCGAGGAGGTACGCCGCACTGAGGAGGAACTTGGCTCGCGGCTGCGTTTCCTCGTCGCCAAACCGGGCCTCGACGGTCACTCCAATGGCGCCGAACAGATCGCCGTCCGCGCACGCGATGCTGGATTCGAGGTCATCTATCAGGGCATTCGGCTCACACCGGAGCAGATCGTCGCAGCGGCGGTCGAGGAGGACGTCGACGTCGTCGGCATCTCCGTGCTCTCCGGAGCCCACCTCGAACTCGTCCCGCGCATTGTCGAAGGCATGCACGCGGCAGGACTGACTGACGCCGTAGTCGTCGTGGGCGGGATCATCCCGCCGGCCGACGCCGATCGCCTCCTCGCCCTCGGCGTCGCGGATGTCTTCACCCCCAAGGACTACGACGCCACGGCGATCATGCGTCGCATCGTGGAGCATGTTCGGACGGCCCGCGGGCTCACGCCAGCAAAGGTCGGCTAAATGCGCTTGGTTGTGGCGCGCTGCTCGGTGGATTACGCCGGTCGCCTGGAGGCGCACCTGCCCGAAGCGACTCGCGTGCTCATGGTCAAGGCTGATGGATCGGTCCTCGTGCACGCGGACGGCGGCTCCTACAAGCCCCTGAATTGGATGAGTCCACCGTGCGCGCTCACGGTGAGTGAAGCCGACGGCGAGGTCAGCGAGACCTGGGTAGTGACGAACAAGGCGGGCGAGACGTTGACCGTGCGCCTGCACGAGGTGCACCACGATTCGCAGCACGACCTCGGTATCGACCCCGGGCTAGTCAAGGACGGGGTGGAAGCGCACCTGCAGAAGCTGCTGGCCGAGCAGGTGGAGACCCTGGGGGCTGGCTGGTCGCTGGTACGCCGTGAGTACCCGACGCCGATCGGCCCGGTCGATCTGCTGTGCCGGGATGACCGGGGCGCCTCGGTGGCTGTGGAGATCAAGCGTCGTGGCGAGATTGATGGCGTGGAGCAGCTGACCCGCTATCTCGATTTGCTCAATCGCGACCCACTCCTGTCACCGGTGACGGGGATCTTTGCGGCGCAGGAGATCAAGCCGCAGGCCCGGACTTTGGCCGAGGACCGCGGTATTCGCTGCGTCGTTCTTGACTACGCGGCCATGCGGGGAAGCGACGACCCGGACTCACGACTGTTCTGAATTTGGTGATGGGAGACTAACGGCATGGAGATGAGCACGGTAGGCGTTGTTGGTCTGGGCACGATGGGAGCGGGGATCGCGGAGGTCTGCGCCCGGCACGGCTATCGCGTTGTCGCTGTCGAAACTGATCAGGACGCACTGGAGCATGGACGCGCATCCATCTCCGGCTCGACGCAGCGTGCTGTCACCCGCGGGAAGTTGACCGAGGATGAGCGCGGCGCGATTCTCGATCGCATCACCTTCACGACCGCACTCGAAGATCTGTCCGCGGTCGATTTGGTGGTCGAGGCGATCCCCGAGGACCTTGATCTCAAGCGTGAACTGTTCGGTCGGTTGGACGCCATCACACCGCCGCACGCCATCCTCGCCTCTAACACCTCGTCGCTGTCCGTTACCGAGATCGCGGTTGCCACGGGTCGGCCGGCTCAGGTGGCGGGTCTGCACTTCTTCAATCCCGCACCGGTGCAGGCCTTCGTCGAGGTCGTGCGCACCGTCGTGACCTCCCAGGATGTGGTCGACGCGCTCGAGGAGATGGCCCGCTCGCTCGGCAAGGAGCCGGTGGTCATCGGTGACCGAGCCGGCTTCATCGCCAACGCCCTGCTCTTCGGCTACCTCAATCACGCGGTGTCGATGTATGAAGCCCGCTACGCCTCACGCGAGGACATCGACGCGGCGATGCGCCTCGGCTGCGGATATCCCATGGGGCCGCTCGCCCTGCTCGACCTCATCGGCCTGGATACGGCGTACGAGATCTTGGACACGATGTACAAGCAGGGTCGCGATCGCCTGCACGCACCGTCCCCGATCATCAAGCAGATGGTGACCGCTGGCCTGCGAGGGCGCAAGACTGGTCGTGGCTTCTACACCTACGCCGCTCCCGGATCGCCCGAGATCGTTGATGACGGTGCGGCCGAGATATCCGGACCGGCAGTCGACCCGCTACCGGTGCAGCGCGTGGGTGTGGTGGGCTCGGGCACGATGGCGACGGGGATCGCCGAGGTGCTTGCCAAGGGTGGCTTCGATGTCACCCTGGTCGCCCGTTCTGAATCCAGCCTGTCCCGCGCGGTGGGCGCCATCGACAAGTCGTTGGAGAAGGCGGTGCAGCGCGGCAAGCTCGAGGCCGACGCGCGTGATGTCATTCGTGCCCGGATCACCGGCTCGACACGACTCGAGGATCTTGCCGATGTCGACCTCGTCGTCGAGGCGGTCGTCGAAGAACTCAGCGTGAAGACGGCACTGTTCGAAAACCTCGATGAGATCTGCCGTCCCGGCGCGATTCTCGCGACGACGACCTCGAGCCTGCCGGTCGTCGACCTTGCGGCGGTGACCACGCGGCCTGCCGATGTTGTCGGGCTGCACTTCTTCAATCCCGCGCAGGTGATGAAGCTGGTCGAGGTGGTGAACACCGTGTCGACATCGCCGACGACGGTGGCGACCGCACTTGATGTTGCTCGCCGTTCGGGAAAGCATGCGGTGCTCTGTGGTGACCGCGCCGGCTTCATTGTCAATGCGCTTCTCTTCCCCTACCTGAATGACGCTATCCGGATGCTGGAGGCGAACTACGCCTCCGCCGATGACATCGACCTTGCGATGAAGAAGGGCTGCGGCTACCCCATGGGCCCGTTCGAGTTGCTTGACGTCGTGGGGCTCGATGTTTCGCTCGCGATCCAGCAGACGCTCTACCGGGAATTCCGCGAACGTGGCTTCGCGCCCGCCCCGCGGTTGGAGCATCTGGTGACCGCCGGCTATCTCGGGCGCAAGACCGGCCGCGGCTTCCGCACCTACGAGTAGCGGGTGGGACGACGCCGACCGGCCCGCAAGCCGGCAACCACACGCCCCGACGTGCTCGAGGAGCATCCTGATGGGGATTGGTACGTCCGACCTATCACCGGGTCGTCGTCGACGAAGCCGTATCGCTGTCCCGGATGCGATCAGCAGATCATGCCCGCGACCCCGCACATCGTCGCGTGGCCGGCTGATCGGGGCATCGAGGATCGACGCCACTGGCACACCCCGTGCTGGAAGGCACGCAATCGCCGAGGACCGGCTCGATGAGTGACGGCGAGGAAATCCGCGCCACCAGCGTCCTGCCGGCCGAGCGCCGTCCGCTCACCCTGACGACGGCCGATGGGCTCCGACTCGTCGGGGAGGTCGCCCGGCCGCAAGGGCGCCCCGCAAGGGCGACGTTGGTCTGTGCACATCCGCTGCCGACGCACGGCGGCATGATGGACAGCCATCTGCTGCGCAAAGCCGCCTGGCGACTTCCCGCCCTCGCCGACATCGCCGTGGTGCGCTTCAACACCCGCGGTACGACGTCGGCGGCCGGGACCAGCGAGGGTGCCTTCGACGGATCCACGGCGGAGGGACTTGATCTCACTGCGGCTGTGGACTGGGCCCGCGCCCAGGGACTGCCCAATCCCTGGCTGCTCGGCTGGTCCTTCGGCAGCGACGTCGTCCTGCGACACGGACGCGCCCTCGAGCCGCAGGGCGTGATCGCGGTCTCCCCGCCATTGCGCTACACGACCGCGGAGGAACTGGCCGCCTGGAATGCCGTGGTCACACCGATCGTGTGTTTGGTCCCGGAGAACGACGACTATCTGCAGCCCGAGGAGGCGCGCGAACGCTTTGCCGTCGTACCCCGCGCCGAGATCGTTGTCGGTGAGGGCATGGGGCACCTGTGGGTGGGCGAGCCCGCGGTCCGCCGAGTGCTGGGCGAGGTGGCGACGCGATTGCGCCCCGATCTCCCACCTCTAGTCTGGGAGTGGCCGGCCGACCGGGCGGTACGCGAAGGACCGATGGAGAGGTGGTCGGACTTATGAGTTTTGACCTGACCGGCAAGCGAGCCCTGGTGACCGGAGCATCGCGCGGGATCGGCCGCGGTATCGCGCTGGCCTACGCCGCGGCCGGCGCGGACGTGGCCATTCTGGCGCGCAACGCCGACCTGCTCGCCGAGGTCGCGGGCGAGATCGAGGCCCTGGGGCGTCGTTCCGCAGTCGTGACCGCCGACATCCTCGATGCCGACTCGACGCGGGCCGCCGTCACGCAGGCGATCGAGACGCTCGGGGGCTTGGACATCCTGGTGAACAACGCCGGTGGCAACTCCTTCTCGATCCCGGTGGCGCAGATGCGGATGAGCGGCTGGGAGAAGACGATGCGGCTCAATCTCGACTCGACGGTGCATATCACCCAGGAGGCACTCCCGGCCATCTCCGCCGATGGGGGCGGCTCGATCATCAATGTGTCGTCGGTGGCGGGCCTGCGCGGTGCACCCACCATGGCGCACTATGCGGCCTCGAAGGCGGCGGTGATCTCGTTGACCCAATCGCTCGCGATCGAGACGGCGTGGATGGGCGTGCGCGTCAACGCCCTCGTGCCCGGCTGGATCGAGACCGATCTCACCGACTTCCTGCGCGCCAGCGATGACGCTGAGCGCGGCACCTTGTCGCGCGTGCCCATGCAGCGCTGGGGCCGCGTCGAGGAGATCGCCGAGCCGGCAGTCTTCCTGGCGTCGAGTGCGGCGTCGTTCATGACCGGTCAGGTCCTCGTCGTCGACGGCGGCCTCTCGGCCATGCCGTAGGTCGGGCTGTCCTCCGAGAGGGTGACGGAATGGTTCGATATCTGTTGCTGCATGCCTTCCCGTTTGATGCCGGGATGTGGGACGACGTGGCCGCGGTCTTGCGTGAGGCCGGTCACGAGGTCATCGCTGCGGATCTTCCCGGGTTTGGCGCCACGGCACTTCCTGCCGGCGAGCCAGACCTTGACCGCCTCATTGACGATGTCCTGCCTCGCCTCGACGATGAGCCGGCCATCGTGGTGGGTTGCTCCATGGGCGGGTACGTCGCCTTCGGCATTGCGCGGGACCGACCGGACCTCGTCACGGCTCTGGCCCTGGTCGACACCAAGGCCACCGACGACGCGTCGGCCGCCCGGGCGAAGCGCGAACGCATCGCGGCCCTAGCCGAGAGCGGTGGCGACTGGTCGGCCGGCATGGTCGAGGGGCTCCTCGGCGCGACGTCGAGGTCTGGGCGACCGGACGTGGTGAGGCGTGTAGAGGACTCCCTCGCGCGGGCATCCGGTGCGAGCGTGGCCTGGGCGCAGCGTGCGATGGCGGCCCGACCGGATTCACGCGAGGTTCTGTCGAGCCTCACGGTTCCGGTCCTGGTGGTGGTGGGCGACGAGGACACGATGAGCCCGCTGCCCGAGCAGGACCTCATGATCGACGCGGCCCCACATGCTCAGTTGATCGTCATTCCCGAGGCCGGTCATCTCACGCCGCTGGAGGTGCCAGCGGAGGTTGCCGCAGCGCTCCTCACCCTCGCAAACCCTCGTTGAGTGGCGCGTTGTTGACGGTTTTCGGCGGGAAAACCGTCAACAACGCGCCACTCAGCGGGTGTGGTGGGGGCTAGGCGTCCAGGCCCACGCCGCGCATGATTTCGCGGACGAAAGCCTTGATGCCGCTGGGCCACTGCGGGTGCGTCCCGTCACTGACGAAGTACTCCGGGTTGTCGACCGACACCGAATACCAGTCGGCGACAACGGCGTTGGGGTAGTCCTGGACAACCACGGCGATGAGTTCGTTGTTCGGTTCCATCCAGGGCCGAGGCACATTGGTGTTGACGATCACGACACGTTCGCGATCGCTGAGGATGTCGAGCATCTCGCGGAGTTGGTCCTCCGTGACGATGCCGTTGGTGCCGGTGTGGATGACAACCGTGGGGGCCAACAACCCCTTCTTGGATAGCTTTTGCACCCGCTCAAGGACCCCGGAAGCCTGGCGACTCACTTCGGCATCCACCTGAGTCTGGTCGATTTTGGCGATGAGTTGATCGGCGACGCCCAGCATCACCGAGTCGCCGATCGCGGTGACCGCACCGTTCTCGTTGATGGGCAAACCGTCCTTCGAGGTCTGCCCCGTGGGCTTCGTCGAGGACGAGCCTGACCCGTCGGTCGTCGATGACGGGGCAGGCGTCGGACCGGTGCTGCTGGTCGGATCATCGATGAGTCGCTCGGAGGGACCGCCATCGTCAATGCCGATGGCCGCGGCGACGTCATCGGGGATCTGTTCCTCGGCGGGCTTGGCGGTGGCGAGGCCGGCACCGATCAGGCCGAGAGCGGCAATAGAGACGGCACTGCCCGCGAGTACCCGCCGACCAAGGTACGCGCGGTCCTCTGGATCGGCTTCGCGCCACTGGGTGAAGAAGCGGCCGATGGCGCCACGACGAATGGGAATCTCAACGTAGCGGTAGGAGAGTTCTGCGACGACGAAGGTGAGCCCGAGACGCAGCGCGAGGTTGGCGAATCCCTCAAGGGGGATGTCCAGGACGGGACGGGTGATGACGAAGATCGGCCAGTGCCATAGGTACAGGCCGTAGGACCGCTGGCCGATGTAGCGCCACGGCTGGGAGCCGATCACGCGACCGAAGGGCGCGCCCGGGTGGCTTGCGGCCGCGATGAGGATGACCACGAGCACGGACAGGATGAGGAAGCCACCCCGGTACATGAACGGGGAGTACTCGCCGACCTGCCAGAAGAACCAGATGACACCGAAGAGTGCTGCGGCGCCGATTGCCGTGATGATGGCCTGCGCGCCCACCGTGAGACGCGTGGAGAGTCGACCGGGGCGCCAGACCATCGCCAGGGCGGCGCCCAGGAGCAGGCCCATGACGTGGGTATCGGTGCCGAAGTACGCACGGCTGGGATCGGCCTCGAGCGGGAAGCCGTTGGAGACGGACAGGAAAATCATCCACAGCGTCGACAGGATCGAGCCGCCGAGGGCGACCCAGAACACCCCGCGTCGTCCGCGCCAGCGCATGAGCACGACGGCGATAGCGGGCCAGATCAGATAGAACTGCTCTTCGACTGCCAAAGACCACAGGTGCTGCAGGAAGGCCGGTCGGCCGATGGCCTCAAAGTACGACTGGTCCGCGACGATGTACCACCAGTTGGTGACGTAGAACAACGACGCGAGGGCGTCCGCACGGAACGAGGCCGCGGAGTCGCGGTAGATGAAGGCGGTGGCCGCCCCGACCACGATGAGGACGAGGATGAGGGCGGGGAGCAGCCGGCGGGCGCGTCGGATGTAGAACTGCTTGAAGTCCACCCGGCCCGACCGATCGAATTCCTCGACGATCAAGGTCGTGATGAGGAAGCCGGACAGGACGAAGAAGACATCGACGCCGAGGAAGCCGCCACGCATCCAGGTCTGGTCGCCGTGGTAGAACAGCACCCCGAGCACGGCGAGTGCGCGTACGCCGTCCAGGCCGGGCAGGTAGCCCATCTCGCCGGCCTTGCGGCCGCGGTCCAGATGCCAGGGACGGCGATCGGTGATCTGGTCGGTCGCCACCGTCGCCCCTCTCCCCGGTTCCGTGTCCCGCGATTTGCCGGCCCGGGTCATCGTACGTGGGGGAGGGCGCTCAAGCCCCGGCGAAGCGGTTGATCTCGGTCAGGTGTCGCGCCCGGAACTCCTCGTCGCGGACCCCGAGGCCGGCCTCAGGGGCCAGCGCCAGCACGCCGACCTTGCCCTGGTGGAGGTTGCGATGCACCTCGTAGGCGGCCTCACCGGTCTGCTCGAGTGGGAAGGTCTTGGACAGGGTCGGGTGGATGAGGCCCCGACTGATGAGCCGATTGGCCTCGTAGGCCTCCCGGTAGTTCGCGAAGTGGGACCCTACGATGCGCTTGAGGTTCATCCACAGGTAGCGGTTGTCGTACTCGTGCATGTAGCCGCTGGTGGACGCGCAGGTGACGATGGTGCCGCCCTTGCGGGTGACGTAGACGCTGGCACCGAAGGTTTCGCGCCCGGGATGTTCGAAGACGATGTCGACGTCGTCACCGCCGGTGAGCTCGCGGATCCGCTTGCCCAGGCGCTGCCACTCCTTAGGGTCCTGGGTGGTGTCGTCCTTCCAGAAACGGTAGTCCTCCGCCCGCCGATCGATGATGAGGTCGGCGCCCATCGCGCGACACAGATCAGCCTTCTCCGGGCTGGAGACGACACAGATGGGAATCGCGCCGCCGTTGACCGCCATCTGGGTCGCATAAGACCCCAGGCCGCCGGAGGCTCCCCAGATGAGGACCACGTCGCCCTGCTTCATACCCGCGCCATTGCGGGAAACGAGTTGACGGTAGGCGGTTGAGTTGACGAGACCGGGGGAGGCGGCCTCCTCCCATGTCAGGTGCTTGGGCTTCGGTAGCAGCTGGTTGGCCTTGACCAGCGCCACCTCGGCCAGGCCACCGAAATTCGTCTCGAACCCCCAGATGCGCTGCTCCGGATCCAACATGGTGTCGTTGTGGCCCAGTGGGCTCTCCAGCTCGACCGATAGGCAGTGCGCGACCACCTCGTCGCCGGGCTTCCACGTGTTGACGCCCGGTCCCACCCTCAACACGACGCCGGCCGCGTCTGATCCGATCACGTGATACGGCAGGTCGTGCCGCTTGGCCATCTCGTGGCTGCGGCCGTAGCGCTCTAGGAACCCAAAGGTCGAGACCGGCTCGAAGATCGAGGTCCAGACCGAGTTGTAGTTGATGGAACTGGCCATGACGGCGATGAGCGCCTCGCCCGGGCCAAGTTCGGGCACCGGGACATCGTCGAGGTGGAGGGAGCGCCGCGGGTCTTTGTCGCGGGACTCCATCCCGTCGAACATGTCGACCTCGTTCTTGTGGACGGTGATCCCGCGATAGGACTCGGGGATGGGCAGCGCAGCGAAGTCCTCAGCGCTGGCCTGCCCCGACACGATCGCATCGCGAATGGCGTCCATGGATTCTCCTTGCGTGGGGGAACGGCGTGCCGCGTTAACGCTCGTTCATGGTAGCCGGTGTTACCAGGTGATGTAGCCCTGGGAACGCGCCCAGTAGAGCGCGAAGACCAAGACTCCGACGAGGATGAGGGGGACGAGCAGCCGGCGTAGGCACACCGTCAGTGGTCCCCGGACTGGTCGGGGGCGGCCTGGACGAGTTCGACGAGGACACCCCCGCAGTCGGCCGGGTGCGCGAAGTTGACGAGCGAGCCGGCGGTGCCGCGCTTGGCCTGCGGGTAGAGCACGCGTACGCCGGCCGCGCGAAGTCGCTCCGCGGCCTCTTCGACGTCGTTGACGCCGAAGGCCACCTGCTGGATGCCCGGTCCACGCGTGTCGAGGAACTTGCCGATCGTCGACTCGGGGTGGAGCGGGGCGAGGAGTTGGAGGTGGCTGTCGCCGACGGCGAGCATGGCCTCTCGGACACCCTGCTCCTCGTTGATCTCCTCGTGAACCACGGGGATGCCAAAGGCATGGCCATAGAACTCGATGGCCGCGTCGAGATCAGGTACGGCGATACCGATGTGGTCGATTCGGGTGATGATGGGGCCGAGCGCGGCCTGTGCCTCGTGCATGCCTTCTCCTCGCTAGGGTGGTTCCATCGTCGCAAGGGGGCCGCGGGGCCCGTCCAGGAGGTCGCCATGTCCGTGATCGTCGCCGGAGCCAGGACCCCTATGGGTCGACTGCTCGGTTCGCTGAAGTCCATGAGCGCGGCGGATCTGGGCGGCGTGGCCATTGCGGGTGCGCTGGAGCGCGCCGGTGTGGCCCCGGACCAGGTCGACTACGTCATCATGGGCCAGGTGTTGCAGGCCGGAACCGGTCAGATGACTGCCCGTCAGGCGGCGGTCAAGGCCGGTATCGGCATGGACGTGCCTGCGCTCACGATCAACAAGGTGTGTCTGTCGGGTCTCGACGCCATCGCCCTAGCTGATCAACTGATCCGGGCCGGTGAGTTCGACATCGTGGTTGCTGGCGGAATGGAGTCGATGACGAATGCCCCGCACCTTCTCGTGGGGTCGCGCGAAGGCGTGAAGTACGGCGACTGGAAGATGATCGACTCGATGGCCTTCGACGGGCTCACCTGCGCGTTCGATCAGTGCGCGATGGGCGAGGCGACCGAGGGCTACAACGCGCGCTACGGATTGACCCGCGAGGAGCAGGACGCCTTCTCGGCACGGTCCCATCAACTCGCCGCGGCCGCTCAGGCGGCCGGCGTCTTCGCCGAGGAGATCGTCCCGGTGTCCATCCCGCAGCGCAAGGGTGACCCCATCGTCGTCAGCGAGGACGAGGGCATCCGGGCTGACACGACGGTCGAGTCACTGGGCAAACTCCGTGCCGCCTTCGCCAAGGAGGGCACCATCACCGCGGGCAATGCCTCGCAAATCTCCGACGGAGCCGCCGCGGTCATCGTGATGAGCAAGGCCAAGGCCGAGGAGTTGGGCCTGTCGTGGCTCGCCGAGATCGGTGCGCACGGTGTCGTCGCCGGTCCGGATGCGTCCCTGCACGAGCAGCCTGCGCGCGCGATCGAGCGTGCCTGCGAGAAGCAAGGCATTTCCCCCTCTGATCTGGATGTCATCGAGATCAACGAGGCGTTCGCGGCGGTGGGTCTGGTGTCGACGAAGCAGCTGGGGCTCAACGAGTCCGTCGTCAACGTAAACGGGGGCGCCATTGCCCTGGGCCATCCCATCGGAATGTCGGGTGCCCGCATCGTCCTGCACTTGGCCCATGAACTGCGTCGCCGCGGCGGCGGTGTGGGTGCTGCGGCCCTGTGCGGTGGCGGCGGCCAGGGCGATGCATTGATCGTGAGCGTGCCGACGGCGTGACCGAGTCGGTCGTCGACCTCGTCGATCGGGCTCGCGCAGGCGAGGCCCGCGCGATCGCGCGCCTGATCTCCATGGTGGAGGATGGCTCACCACACCTGCCCGAGATGCTCGCGGCACTGCGCGGCGGCGGTTCGGCGTACGTCGTAGGAGTGACCGGAGCGCCCGGCGTGGGCAAGTCGACGGCGACGAATGCGCTGGTGACGGCGTACCGGGAGCGTGGGCAGCGCGTCGCGGTCCTCGCGGTCGATCCGAGTTCGCCCTTCACCGGTGGCGCGTTGCTCGGCGATCGCATTCGGATGCAGGAGCACGCGGGCGACTCCGGTGTCTACATCCGCTCGATGGCCTCCCGCGGTCAACTCGGTGGACTGGCCGCGGCCACTCCGCAGGCCGTGCGAGTGCTGGAGTCGGCGGGTTTCGACGTCGTGCTGGTAGAAACGGTCGGCGTCGGTCAATCCGAGGTGGATGTCGCAGCAACCGCGGATGCCACGGTGGTGCTGCTGGCGCCGGGTATGGGGGACGGCATTCAGGCAGCCAAGGCCGGAATTCTGGAGATCGGCGACATCCTGTGCGTCAACAAGGCCGACCGCGATGGGGCGGCCAATACGGTGCGCGAGGTGCGCAACATGCTGCAGTTGGGGGGTGATCGCGACGGCTGGCGGCCGGTGGTGGTGACGTCGGTCGCTGCGCAGGGGCAGGTGGACGATCTGGTTGCTGCGCTCGATGAACGACGTGTCTGGCTCGATGAAGGAGATCACCTGGCCATGCGCCGTCGGCAACGTGCCCGCGGCGAGGTGTTGGCCCTCGCCTTGGGTGGCGTGCGCGCGCGTCTGGAGGAACAGATGCTGGGGGAGGGTGCGGCCGACGTTCACGCTGTCGCTGAGGGCTCGATGACCCCCTACGAGGCAGCAGCGCGCTTGGCGGCCGAGGATGACAGGATGGGAGCGTGACTGACCAGCCCTCCCTGTCCCTGCGCGGAGCCGTCGACCTCGGAGCCCTTGCGAGTCAGCGCGAGGCCGAGCAAAGGCGCTCGACCGCCATGTCGAGCGCTCCGGCGGGAGTCGTCATTGATGTGACCGAGGCCACCTTCGAACGCGACGTCATCATCCAGAGCCAGACCGTCCCGGTCGTCCTCGACCTCTGGGCATCCTGGTGCGGCCCCTGCAAGACGCTGTCACCGATATTGGAGTCGCTTGCCGCCGAATACGCGGGCCGCTTCGTGTTGGCCAAAGTCGATGTCGATGCCGAGCAGCAGATTGCGGCGGCGTTTCAGGTGCAGTCGATCCCCAGCGTCTTCGGGGTCATCGCCGGGCAGCCAGTTCCACTATTCCAGGGCGCGTATCCCGAGCCGCAGATCCGGCAGGTGCTTGATGAGTTGTTGCGGGTTGCCGCCGAGAACGGCGTCAAGGGCACGCTCGCGGCTAGTGAGCCGGATGCGGAGGATGTGACCGAGGCCGCTGGCGAGGTGGAGGAGCCCGACGACCCGCGCTTTAACGCGGCTTTTGACGCCATCGAGGCGGGAGACTGGGCGGCGGCGGCGGACGCCTACCGCGCAGTGCTCGCGCAGTCACCGGTCGATGCTGACGCGCAGGCAGGCCTGGCAATGTGCGAGTTGCAGGTTCGGTTGGAGTCCGGGGGTGAGTCCGGTGCCTTTCGCGACGCCGATGTCGCGGCGGCCGAGGGCGATTGGGCCACGGCGTTCGCTGCGCTGATCGCCGAGGTCAAGGCGACGGCTGGTGACGAGCGGGAGGCCGCACGTCAGCGGCTTCTCGAACTCTTCGCCATGGCCGGCGATGACCCGGCTGTGCAGCCCGCGAGAGTATCCCTCGCCTCCGCCCTTTTCTAGACCGGCCGCAGCCAGATAGTCGCCAGGGGCGGCAGCGTCATTTCGGCGCTCGAGGGTCGGCCGTGCCACTCGATGCGTTCGGCGTGTACGGCGCCCATGTTGCCGACGCCACCCCCGCCGAACTCGGTGGCATCGGTGTTGAGAACCTCGGCCCACACACCACCCTGGGGAAGCCCGATGCGATACCCCTGCCGCGGCACCGGCGACATGTTGGCCACACTCACGAGCGGATTGCCGTCGTCGTCCCAGCGAATCCAACTGAAGATGTTCGCCTCGGCATCGTTGGCATCGATCCACTCGAAGCCTGAAGGGTCGTCATCGCGCTGCCAGAGGGCCGGCGTCTCGGTGTAGATCCGGTTGATCTGCGCTACGGCCCGTGAGATGCCCTGGTGCTCGTCGTATTGGAGCAGCCACCAGTCCAGCCCGGCATCGGCGTTCCACTCCGCCGACTGGGCGAACTCCGCACCCATGAACAGCAGCTTGCGTCCCGGATGCGACCACATGAATCCCATGTAGGCGCGAAGGTTCGCCAACTCCTGCCAGCGATCGCCGGGCATGCGCTCGATGAGCGAACCCTTGCCGTGAACTACCTCGTCGTGCGAGAGGGGAAGCACAAAGTGCTCGCTGTAGGCATACATCATCGAGAAGGTCATCTCGTTGTGGTGGTACTGGCGATGGATTGCCTCACGCTGCATGTAGCCGAGCGAATCGTGCATCCAGCCCATATTCCACTTCAGGCCAAAACCGAGGCCGCCGAGGTACGTCGGTCGCGTGACACCGGGCCACGCAGTCGACTCCTCGGCGATCGTGACAATGCCGGGCACGCGCTTGTAGACCGTCGCGTTCATCTCTTGGAGGAACGCAACAGCGTCAAGGTTTTCGCGACCACCGAACTGGTTCGGCGTCCACTGCCCAGGTTCGCGCGAGTAGTCGAGGTAGAGCATCGAGGCGACGGCGTCTACGCGTAGGCCATCGACGTGGTATTCCTCCAGCCAATACACCGCGTTAGCAACGAGGAAGTTGCGCACCTCGGTGCGGCCGAAGTCGAAGATGTAGGTGCCCCAGTCAGGATGTTCACCGCGCTGCGGATCGGCGTTCTCATACAGCGGCGTCCCATCGAAGCGCGCCAGGGCCCACTCGTCACGAGGGAAGTGCGCAGGGACCCAGTCGATGATGACGCCGATGCCCGCCTGGTGGAGGCGGTCGATGAGGTAGCGCAGGTCGTCGGGGCTGCCGAACCGCGGGGTGGGTGCGAAGTACGACGTCACCTGGTAGCCCCAGGACCCGGCGAAGGGATGCGCTGCCACCGGGAGGAACTCCACGTGGGTGAAGCCCTGCTCAACGACGTACGCCGTCAACTCCTCGGCCAACTGCCGATAGTCCAAACCAGGACGCCACGAGCCCAGGTGCACCTCGTACGTCGACATCGGTTGATGGAGCGGATCGGACCGGTAGCGATTTTTCAGCCAGGCACTATCGCCCCAGGTGTAGTGCGACGTGTAGACCACCGAGCCCGTTGCCGGCGGCACCTCGGTCGCGAAGGCAAAGGGATCGGCCTTCTCGCGCCACACACCGTCCTTGCCCAGGATGGAGAACTTGTAGACCGTGCCGTCGCCAATGTCGGGGATGAACAGTTCCCAGACACCGGTCGAGCCGAGGCTGCGCATTGGATGCGCCTGGCTATCCCAGTGATTGAAGCTCCCGGTGACACGAACGCCCTGGGCATTGGGGGCCCACACGGCGAAGGACACGCCCGTGATGTCGCCGTGCAGACTCGAATAGGTGTGCAGGTGGGCGCCGAGCACCTTCCACAGTTCCTCGTGTCGGCCCTCGGAGATGAGGTGGAGATCGAGTTCGCCCAGTGTGGGCAGGAATCGGTAGGGGTCATCCGCGGGGATGACCTCACCGCCGTAGGTCACATCGAGGCGGTAGTCCGGTACGTCGGTTCCGGGCAGGAGTCCCACCCAGACGCCGCGGTGCTCGTGCTTGAGCGCGATGCTCTCATCCCCGACGACCGCGACCACGGCCTCAGCCATCGGTCGCAGGACGCGCAGCGTGACAGCGTTCTTGCCGACGTGCGGCCCAAGGACCGAGTGGGGGCTGTAGTGCGCACCGTCGACGATGCGATCGAGTTCGGCCGTGTCGACCTTGACCGGCTTGGGCGCCTTTGGCGCCTTGTCCTGCTTGCTCATGATGGGCGCACCTCGACGATATGGCCGACCGTGAAGTCGGGATCGAAACGGACGTAGGTGGCCTGGCCCCAACTGAAGGTCTGACCGGTGACGTGATCGTGCGCAATGAAGCGGTCGGACCAGTCCATGCCGAGTGCCGGCATGTCCCACCACACCGTGGTCTCGTGCACGTGGTGAGGATCGAGGGTGCACGCGACGAGGGCGATCTCGTTGCCCACCTGTTTGGAGTAGGCGATGATTGACGGATCGTCGGTGTGATGGAAGCGCAGACTCCGCAGATCCTGCAGCGGTGCGAGCCGCCGACGAATGTCGTTCAACGTGGTGATGTACGGGGCGAGGGTGCGGCCCTCGGCCTCAGCGGCTGCCCAGTCGCGGGGTCGGTATTCGAATTTTTCGGAGTCGAGGTACTCCTCACTGCCCGGGCGCACCGCCGCACTTTCAAAGAGTTCGAAGCCGGAGTAGACACCCCAGGTGGGCGAGAGCGTCGCCGCAAGAGTCGCTCGGATGGAGAAGGCGGGCCGACCCCCGGTCTGAAGGTACTCGGTGAGGATGTCCGGGGTGTTGACGAAGACATTCGGTCGCATATACGCGGACGCAGGACCGGCGAGTTCGCTGAGGTACGCCTCAAGTCCCTCCTTGTCATTGCGCCAGGTGAAGTAGGTGTAGCTCTGCTGGAAGCCGACCTCGGCCAGGGCGCGCATCATCGGCGGACGCGTGAAGGCCTCGGCGAGGAACAAGACATCGGGGTCGCCGGCGTTGATCTCGCTGATGAGTCGGTCCCACACCCACAGGGGCTTGGTATGCGGATTGTCGACGCGGAAGATGCGAACACCGAGCGTGATCCAGTGCCGCACCAGGCGCAGCACCTCGGCGTAGAGCCCCTCGGGATCGATATCGAAGTTGAGGGGGTAGATGTCCTGATACTTCTTCGGGGGATTCTCCGCAAACGCGATCGTCCCGTCCGCGCGGGTGGTGAACCATTCGGGATGATCGACCACCCAGGGATGGTCGGGGGAGGCCTGCAGGGCGAAGTCCAGGGCGACCTCCATGCCGAGTTCGCGCGTGCGATCGACGAACGCAGCGAAGTCCTTTTCGGTTCCGAGGTCGGGGTGAATGGCGTCGTGGCCACCGGTTGAGGCCCCGATGGCCCACGGGGAACCGGGGTCGCCGGCACCGGGGGTCAGCGTGTTGTTACGGCCCTTGCGGTGTTTCTGCCCGACCGGATGGATCGGGGGGAGGTAGACCACGTCGAAGCCCATCTCCGCGATGGCGTCGAGCCGCTTCATCGCGGTGCGGAAGGTCCCCGATTTCAGTGGCCGACCGTTCGCCCCCTCACTCCGTGGGAAGAACTCGTACCAGGATCCGACGAGAGCTCGGCGGCGCTCAACGAGAAGCGGCCACGGGCCGGACACGGTGATGTGCTCGCGAATGGGGGCCGTCGTCGTCGCGTCGACCACGGCCTTGTCCCGCGATGCGGCGAGGCGGACCGCGGGTGGAAGGTCGGTGTTGCGCATTGTGGTGATCGACGCTGTGAGATCGCCCTGTGCTCGCTCAAGGATGAGCGCGCCCTCAGCCAACTCCAACTCAATGTCGATTCCCGCGGGCACCTTGATGTCGGCGCGATGCAACCAGGTTGCCCAGGGGTCGCCCCAGGACTCGACGGTGAACGTCCACAATCCCTCGGCGTCAGGAACGACCGTGGCACCCCAACGGTCGACACCGGTGCCCAGATCGATCATGCGCCGACGCATGTGCTCGCGCCCCGAAGGATCGCGCAGCACGACTTCGACGCCGAGCAGGTCATGACCTTCGCGGAACGCCGTCGCCACCACGGGGATGTGCTCGCCGACCACGGCCTTCGCCGGTCGGCGACCGGACTCCACCGTGGGGGAGATGTCCGTGATGGGGAATCGGCCGGTCAACACGTTGGGGACCACGGCCTCATGGGTGCTCACGGCGTTCGACGCCTCGCGGGCAGTGGCCGGGGGAGCCTTCTTCGCCGGCGCGGTTTTCTTCGCCGGCGCGGCCTTCTTGGTGGGCGCGGCCTTCTTGGTGGGCGCGGCCTTCTTTGTGGGCGCGACCTTCTTCGCCGGGGCCTTCTGGGCGGGCGCGGCCTTCTTGGCAACCTTCTTGGCCGCGGTCTTCTTCGCTGCTGCCGTGCTCCGCGTATCGGAGCGATCCCCGGGTGCCGCGGAGAATTCGGGCACCGTCGGTGGATTGCGCTGCGTCATAGTTCGCAAGCCTATCGGCGCACGAGGCGTCGCGGGGCCGCTCGCGCCCGGGACTTGCCCAACGCCCACCAAGCCCGAATGTCCTGGAAACGGACTGAAAGGGCCCCGTGCATTCCGGCAATAATCGGTGTCGTTTCGGCCTACCGACGGGTTTAGATGCGCGTCACGAGCCGGTCATGTGCACCCGCTAGGTTGGCCGCCGTGAAGGCTATTCGACGGTTCACTGTCCGCACGGTCCTGCCGGAGTCGCTGCAGCCCCTTGAGGAGCTCGCCGCGAACCTGCGCTGGTCCTGGCATCCGGAGACACGCGATGTCTTCGCTGCCATTGATCCGGACCTGTGGCACCGGGTGGGGGACGACCCGATCCGCATGCTCGGTGAGGTTCCCGCCGAACGCCTCAACGAACTTGCTGCCGATCCGGACTATGTCGAGTGGGTACGTCGTACCCGCGATGAGCTCCACGCCTACCTGCATCGCGACGCGTGGTTCCAGCATCAGCCGGATGACCGTCCGTCCGGCATCGGGTACTTCTCCCCGGAGTTCGGCATTGCCGCAGCGTTGCCGCAGTACTCCGGCGGTTTGGGCATCCTTGCCGGCGACCACCTCAAGGCGGCCTCCGATCTCGGGATCCCCATCATCGGCGTTGGATTGTTCTACCGCGCGGGGTACTTCCGGCAAACGCTGTCGCGTGAGGGCTGGCAGCAGGAGACCTACCCCGTACTCGACCCCGACGGCAGCCCGGTCTCGCTCCTGCATGACACGTCCGGTGAGCCCGTCGTCATCACTATCGGTATGCCCGGCGGTCGCACGATGTACGCCCGCGTGTGGATCGCGCAGGTGGGTCGAGTGGCGCTACTGCTGCTCGATACCGACATTGAGGCCAATGAGGCCGCCGAGCGTGAGGTCACCGATCGCCTGTACGGCGGCGGTAGTGAACATCGCCTTGCGCAGGAGGTCCTCCTCGGGATTGGTGGCGTTCGCGCCATCCGCGCCTACTGCGAGATCACCGGAGCGCCAGCGCCCGAGGTCTTCCACTCCAACGAGGGGCACGCCGGCTTCCTCGGCCTGGAGCGTATTCGCGAACTCGTCGAGGGCGGCCTCGACTTCGGCGCGGCCCTCGAGGTGGTGCGCGCAGGCACGCTCTTCACCACGCATACGCCCGTGCCCGCCGGAATTGATCGTTTCCCCCGTGAACTCATCGAGAACTTCTTCGGGGGCGACAACGCCGTGGAGGGCGTCCCCGTTGATCTCGTCCTCGATCTCGGCCGCGAGAGCTACACCGGCGGTGACCCGGCCGTGTTCAACATGGCGGTCATGGGGCTGCGACTGTCTCAGCACGCCAACGGCGTGAGCCTCCTGCACGGTCAGGTCAGCCGCGGCATGTTCAACGGCCTGTGGCCGGGATTCGACTCCGCGGAGGTCCCCATCACCTCCATCACCAACGGCGTACACGCGCCAACCTGGGTAGCCCGTGAGGTGCGCGACCTCGCTGCCCGCGAGGTGGGCCCCGAACTCATCGAGCAGGGTCAGGGCTGGGATGCGATCGGTCGCATTCCCGATCATGCGATCTGGCCGGTCAAGCGCATCCTGCGCGAGCACCTCGTCGCCGACGCGCGCGAGCGTCTGCGTGCCTCCTGGTTGACCCGCGGCGCGAGCGAGGCCGAACTCGGCTGGATCGATGACGTCCTCGATCCGGACATTCTCACGATTGGCTTCGCACGCCGCGTGCCGTCGTACAAGCGACTTACGCTCATGCTGCGCGACCAGGAGCGACTGCGGGAATTGTTGCTGCACGCTGAGCGCCCGATCCAGATCGTGGTCGCGGGCAAGGCGCATCCGGCGGACGACGGTGGCAAGCGCCTGATCCAAGAGCTCGTGAGGTTCGCCGACGATCCCGAGGTGCGCCATCGCATCGTCTTCCTGCCCAACTACGACATCGGGATGGCGACGATCCTGTATCCGGGTTGCGATGTCTGGCTGAACAATCCGATCCGCCCGCTGGAGGCCAGCGGCACGTCGGGCATGAAGGCCGCATTGAATGGCGCACTCAACCTCTCCATCCTTGACGGCTGGTGGGACGAGTGGTTTGACGGCGAAAACGGCTGGGCGATCCCGTCCGCCGATGGGCTCACCGACGTCGATCGCCGTGATGACCTCGAGGCGGCTGCGCTCTATGACCTCATCGAGCGTGAGGTAGCGCCCACCTTTTACCAGCGGGGCGACGATGGCCTGCCGCATCGATGGATTGAACGCGTGCGGCACACACTGCAGACGCTCGGCCCCAAGGTGCTCGCGAGCCGGATGGTCAGTGAATACGTCACCCGGCTCTACACGCCCGCCGCGATCGGCACACGCGCGTTCAGCGCGGATGACTTCGCGCTCGGCAAGGAGTTGGCGGCATGGAAGGCTCGCGTCATCGCGGCCTGGAGCCAGGTCGCGGTTGAGCATGTGGAGTCGACGGGTGTGGGTGATGCTCCTTCACTTGGCGCTCCTGTGCACCTGCGCGCGCACGTGCGCCTCGGCACCTTGATGCCGGAGGATGTCGTCGTCCAGGTGGTGTCCGGTCGCGTGGATGCCAACGATCAACTTGTCGATCCGCAGGTCGATGAACTCTCCGCGGTGGAGTCCTGGGAGGGCGGCCGTTGGCTCTTCGAGGGCGAACTATCGCTTGGTCGGACCGGACCTTTCGGTTACACGGTCCGTGTCCTTCCGCGCCACGAGGGTCTGGTGACCCCGGTGGAACTCGGCCTGGTGACGCTGCCAGCGGAGACCGGCTCACCGGTGGATGCGGCGGGACTTCGCTAGGACCGGGCGTCGCGCTAGGCCGTCACGCGCACGAGGGCGGAACTGCGTGGGGCAAGGTGCAATGCCTCGCCTGCTCGGATGATCGCGCCCTCGTGGTCGACCCCGGTGTCGAAGACGACCTCGTACGCCTGGCCGAACGGCTCGCCGGGCAGAGTGAAGTCACAGGAAGTGTCCCCGGCGTGCAGGATGAGCAGGAACGAGTCATCCGCCTCCGGTAGGGGCTCGCCCGGCACATGGTGCAACTCTCCGGAGAGGTACATCCCCAGGGTTTTGCTCCAGCCGGCGTTCCATTCGTCCTGGGTGAGCGGTTGGCCGTCGGGACCTACCCAGCCGAGATCAGGGGCGCCGCCCTCGCGAGTGGGGCGGCCGTCAAAAAAGTAGCGCTGCCGGAATGCACGGTGATTCCGTCGCAACGCGACCACGCGCCTGGCAAAGTCAAGGAGTTCGTGCTGCCATTCGGCCAGGTCCCAGTCGTACCAGGAGATGGCATTGTCCTGGCAGTAGGCGTTGTTGTTGCCGCCTTGTGTGCGTCCGAACTCATCGCCCCCGAGGATCATCGGAACGCCAGTGGACAACAGCAGGGTGGCAAACATGTTGCGGATCTGCCGGTGGCGCACCTCGTTGATCCCCGGGTCGTCGGTCTCGCCCTCGACACCGTAGTTGTAGGAACGGTTGTCGTCGGTGCCGTCGCGGTTGTCCTCGAGGTTCGCCTCGTTGTGCTTGTGGTCGTACGTCGTGAGGTCGCGCAGCGGAAAGCCGTCATGTGCGGTGATGAAGTTGATGGACGCGTAGGGGCGCCGACCCTCACCGCCGTAGAGATCGGCCGAGCCGGACAGGCGCCAGCCGAGTTCGCCGATGCCCGCTGTGCCCTTCCAGAAGTCGCGCAGGTTGTCGCGGTACTTGCCGTTCCACTCGGTCCACATCGCGGGGAACTCCCCGACCTGGTAGCCCCCGGGGCCGACATCCCAGGGTTCGGCGATGAGCTTGGTGCGCCGCAGGATCGGGTCCTGCTGAATGGTGGTGAGGAAGGTTCCGAGCATGTCGACGTCATGGAAGGAGCGGGCGAGCGCGGCTGCGAGGTCAAAGCGGAAGCCGTCCACGTGCATCTCGGTCACCCAGTAGCGCAGGGAGTCCATGACCATCTGCAACACATGGGGGTTGGAGACATTGAGGGTATTGCCGCACCCGGTGTAGTCCATGTAGTGCCGGCCCTCACTGAGCCGGTAATACCCCGGATTGCAGATGCCGCGGAAGGACAGCGTGGGGCCGAACTCGTTGCCCTCGGCGGTGTGGTTGTAGACGACATCCAAGATGACTTCCAGGCCGGCGGCATGGAGGGTGCGGACCATCTCCTTGAACTCGCGTACCTGCTCACCGCGACCGCCCGCGGCTGAATAGCGTGCGTGGGGGGCAAAGAACCCAAGGGTGTTGTAGCCCCAGTAGTTGGTGAGGCCCAACTCCAGCAGATGTGTCTCGTCAACGAAATGGTGAATGGGCATCAACTCGATCGCGGTGACGCCCAGTGATGTCAAGTGAGAGATCACCGCGGGGTGTGCGAGGCCGGCGTACGTGCCGCGCAGATGCTCGGGCACGTCCGGGTGTTGCATCGAGATGCCGCGCACGTGTGTCTCGTAGATGACGGTGTCGCCCCACGGAATGCGCGGGTGGGTGTCGCCGTACCAGTCGAAGGATTCGCCCACCGCGACGCTGCGGGGCACATACGGGGCGGAGTCCTCGTCATTGCGCGTGAGGTCGTCGGTGCCCACATGCGCGAAGACGGCCGGGTCGAGCCGGAATTCACCGTCGAGGGCGCGCGCATAGGGGTCCATCAGCAGTTTCGCGGGATTCCAGCGGGCCCCATTCGCCGGGTCCCAGGGGCCGTCGACCCGAAATCCGTAGGCCTGGCCCGGGGCGAGGCCTGACACGTGCCCGTGGAAGACACCGAAGGTCTGCTCGGGCAGTCGGATTCGTCGCTCACTGTCCTGGTCGTCGAAAAGGCAGAGATCCACGGCCGACGCACCGGGCGCCCACAGCGCGATATTCGCGCCGGTGCCGTCGAGGCTCAGGCCAAGGGGGTCCCAGGTGCCGGGTCCATCAATGAGTGGCTCCATGGTCCTTCCCGAGTCGTGGTCGAGGGTCACGCTACTAGGCTGACGACACCAGGACGGGGATGTCCGTCGCGGGCGGCGCGGATGGGTCGCCCAGCCACACCGATGAGGAGAGCGCATGCCGGAGTTCGTATCGCTCGAAGTTGTCGACGCGATCGCGACGATGCGGATCGAACGCCCACCGATGAATGTCTTGTCATCGGCGGTTCAGGCGGAGATCCGGATGGCGGCCGAGGAGGTTGCCCGACGCCAGGATGTGGCGGCCGTGATCGTGTACGGCGGCCCGAAGGTCTTCGCGGCCGGTGCGGATGTCAAGGAGATGCTCGACTGGTCGCTCGCCGATGCCCTGCGTCGTACGCAGGGACTTCAGGACGCGTTCACCGCGGTCGCGTCCATTCCGCAGCCGACGATCGCCGCGGTGACAGGGTTCGCGCTCGGCGGTGGATGCGAACTCGCTCTCACCTGCGACTTCCGGGTGGCCGGGGACAACGCCAAACTGGGCCAGCCGGAAATCCTCCTCGGGATCATCCCTGGCGCCGGTGGCACCCAGCGGCTGCCGCGACTCATCGGCACCGCGCGGGCCAAGGAGATCATCTTCAGCGGCCGTTTCGTCGGAGCTGACGAAGCGCTCACCATCGGGTTGGTCGATCGGGTCGTGGCACCTGACGCGGTGTATGGCGAGGCACTCTCATGGGCTCGCACGTTGGCCCAGGGCCCCGCTCTGGCCCTACGTGCGGCCAAGGTTGCCATCGATCGCGGTATGGACGCCGATCTGGGCACCGGACTGGAGATCGAGCGCGGGCACTTCGCTGCGCTCTTCGGGACCGAGGATCAGCGGGTCGGCATGGCCACCTTCGTGGAGAAGGGGCCGGGTCAGGCGGAGTTCACCGGATCATGAGTGTGGACGAAGAACGCCTGCGCGAGGCGTGGGCCGATCCCAAGGTGGCGAACATCGTCTACCACGATTGGGAAGCGTCGACATACGACGAGAAGTGGAACATCAGCTACGACGAACGCTGCGTGTCCTACGCGCGCGATCGGTACACCCATGTCGCAGGCGATACGGGGTGGCCGTTCGACCGCATGCTTGAGATCGGCGCCGGCACCGGATTTTTCACCCACAACCTCCTTCAGGCCGGGGTGGCGCGCTCCGCTGTCGTCACCGATATCAGCCAGGGCATGGTCGATGTGGCGGTGCGCAATGGCCGCGAACTCGGCCTGGATGTTGATGGCCGTGCCGCGGACGCCGAATCGCTGCCCTTTGGCGACGCCGAGTTCGATCTGGTGATCGGTCACGCCGTTCTCCACCACATCCCGGATCTCGACCTGGCCTTCCGTGAGATATTGCGCGTTCTCAAGCCCGGTGGACGATTCGTCTTCTGCGGTGAGCCGACACAGCGTGGAGATGTGGTGGCACGCAAGCTGTCGGCACTGGCCTGGTGGAGCGCCGGACGCGTGACACGGTTGCCCGTCCTTCGCGAACGATTCGCGCGCAGCGCCGATGAGTTGGCGGCGTCATCCGCCGAGGCGCACCTGGAGGCAATCGTCGACCTGCACACCTTCGACCCCGACCGCCTCGCGGCTTTGGCGATGCGCGCGGGTGCCATCGAGGTGAGCACGGCGACGGAGGAGCTCACCGCCTCCTGGTTCGGCTGGCCGATACGCACCATTGAGGCCGCGGTCAAGCCGGGCTCGCTGGGATGGAACTGGGCGATCTTCGCCTATCGCACCTGGTTAGCCCTTGACGCGGCGGACCGCCATTTCTTCGCTCACTGGGTTCCCGACGAGTTCTTCTACAACGTCAGTGTCACGGGGGTTCGGCCCTGAGCGAAGATCCACGGCAGGCCCGCTTCCTCACCCGCGCGTCACTGCGCTGGGTGTGGCGACATCGCGCCTGGTCATGGTGGTACCTCGTGCGTTACTGGCGGTTCCTTGTGTTCCGCATCCGCAATCCGCACATCATCACTGAAGGCTTCGTGTTCCTCGGTCGCCGCGTGGAGGTGCAAGCGCGCCGCGGTTACGGCCGGTTGATCCTCGGTCGTTGGGTGCACCTCGGTGATGAGAATCGCATCCGCTGCCACGAGGGAACGATGCGCATTGGCGACAAGTGCGTCTTCGGTCGCGACAACACGGTCAACGGCTTCCTCGACATTGAGTTCGGTGAGGGGACCATCGTGGCGGACTGGGTCTACATCTGCGATTTCGACCATGTCACCGACGACATTCATGTGCCGATCAAGGACCAGGGCATCCTCAAGTCCCCGGTCCGAATCGGATCGGACGTGTGGATCGGCGCCAAGGCCAGCGTTCTGCGCGGCACGCGTATCGGCCACGGCAGCGTCGTGGCCGCACATGCGGTGGTGCGCGGTGAGGTCCCGCCGTATTCCATCGTGGGGGGCATTCCCGCGCGTGTCCTCAAGGATCGTCGCGAGGTGTACGCCGCCGAGGAGCAGCGGCGCATTGACGTGGCGGATATCGCGCGCAAGACGGCCGTCGCGGCCGAGGGAAATGCTCACAGCGAGCCGGAGCGTCCCGGTCCTATGCGCGCAGGAGGTTGACCCCGCGGGGCGGGATCCACACTGGTGGCGCTGTCGTGCGGCCGTGGTGTGCGCGCGCCTCCTCGTAGGTGTCTCGCGTCTGCCCGGCGAGCAATTCCCATCTGTACGACGATTCCAGTCGATCGCGTGCCGTGCGTGCCATGGCGGCTGAGGCGTCCGCATCGTTGATTGCCTCCGTGGCCGCCCGCGCGAGGTCGGCCACGTCTCCGGGCACGAAGACTCGGCCGGTCACGCCGTCCTCGACGAACTCGGCGAGCCCACCGGTGCGGGCGACGACAAGGGGCGCTCCCAGCGCGGCTCCTTCCAGTGCGACGAGCCCGAACGGTTCGTAGATGCTGGGAATGACGAGGGCATCAGCGGCCGCGATGAGGGCGTGCAATTCGTGCTCGGGGAGCCAACCGGTGAATTCGATGATGTTGGCGACGCGGCGCTCGCGCGCAAGACGTTGGAGATCCTCGCTCGCCCCTCCACGGCCCGCGATGACCACGCGCAGGCCAGGGAGTCGCCGCCGCAATCGAGGGAGCGCATCAATGAGCGTGTGGGCACCCTTCTCCCACTCGAGTCGACCGACGAAGACCAGGAGCGGCCCGGCGGCACCGAAGCGATCGCGTACCGCCGCCACTGCCGAACGTGAGGCACGCCAGCGATCAAGATCAATGCCGTTGGCGATGACGTGGACACGGCGGGGCTCGAGTGCGCCCTCGGCGAAGAGCTTCTCGACCTCGGCGTACATGTGCTGCGAACAGACAATGATCCGGTCCGACTCATGGACAAGCCAGTGCTCGACGGAATGAATCGCCTCGGACAGGGGGCCTGGTAGCCACCCCTGGTGCCGACCCGCCTCCGTCGCATGCATGGTGGACACCAGGGCGGCGCTTGGGAAGTGTGTGCGGAGCGCTACGGCGGCGTGAGCAACGATCCAATCGTGGGCGTGTACGACATCGGGTTCGTCTTCCAACACGAGTCCGGCGCGGATCATGGCGGACTCCAGTGCCATAACCCAGGCGAGCAGGTGCTCTTCATCGAAGGGCAACGCTGGCGGGTCATGAGGTACGCGAATCACGCGAACACCGTTGATGAATGCATCGGATGACTCGCCGGGCGACAGCTGGGTGATGACGGTGACCGCGTCCCCGCGTGCGGCCTGCGCCTCAGCAAGGGCATGCACGTGACGACCGAGCCCGCCGTAGACGAGCGGTGGGTATTCCCACGACAGGTGAAGCACGCGCACGCGACGAGCATAGGGCGCGCGCGGCCGTTACCAGCGCTCGGCGAATCCGTCGCGTGTCATGAACCGGCGGGCATCAATCAGCCCAAAGGGATGATCGACGGCGAATGCACGATGTGCGCGATCCTCAGCGACTTGGGCATCCGCGCGCATGAGAGCGGTCACGATGCTTTGAGCGCGCTCCGCGTGATCGTGAAATCGTCGCCGCGCATAGTCGGCTGCTGAATCGTGACTGACCATGAAGGCCCAGTCTGATGACAGAGCCAGCAGCAGTTCGCGTACGAGTTGATCGTGCGTTGTTGAGCGAGAGTTTCGCGGGTGCGTCGTGCGGAGGGCGGCAAGAACTTCCTTTGTCAAGCCCTGTTGGCGGTCGGCGATCTCGTGCGGATCTGTCCAGATGTGCCAGTCCTTGTGCAGTCCCCAAGAGCCGGGTTGAGGGAACACCGCCCCCGCGGTCTCGCGGGCGGCCTGCTGCATGGTGACGACCTCGATCCCCGCCTCGGGCATCGCGCGCAGGACGCGTTCGAGCCAGTCCGGTCCTTCATGCCACCAATGCCCGAAGAGTTCGGTGTCGAAGGCAGCGACGACGAGTGGGGACGACTGCCCATCGGATAGATCAAGAAGTCGGCGCCGTACGACGTCGACGAAGTCGGTGGCATCGCGCGCGACCGAGTCGGCGGCGCGCCCCGCGTCGTAGGGAGCTTTGTCGCCGGGTTCGACCGTGTGGCCCGTCACTCGCGCGGTGCGGAACCCCCATTCGTGATCAAACGTGTGGAAGTCGCGGTACCAGCGATCACCGGGATAGCCGCGGCGCGGCGACCAGACCCGGTAGGTGACCTCGAGGTCGCGGCCCACGACGGCGACGTCGCTCTCTCCCAGTCGCCACGCGTGATGGGTGTCGGCCCCCGCGCCGAGCAGGCTGGGGCCGTCCAGCATGAGGTGGGTGACGCCTGCCTGAGCGAAGATCGACTCGAGTCCCGGTGCGTAGGCGCATTCGGGTGTCCACATCCCTGTCGGCCTGGTACCGAGGCGGACCGCGGTGTCGTCCATGCCTGCCGTGAGGGTGGCGCGTGCCAACGCATCGGGGAGCAGGGGAGTGAAGGAGTGTGTCAGCGGACCGCTCAACAACTCGACGACACCGGCATCGACGAGGGGACGGAGGGCCGCGGACCCGCCACTGGCCCAGTCACGTTCGAACAATTCGAGTGCCCACGTTGCTTCGGCGAACTCGCGCCGCCCTGCGGTGCGGCGATCCGACTCGGCAGCGTTCGCCATGCCGGACGCCCGCGTCTGCCAATGCGCGAGCCATCGTCGCTGCTCCGCGATGACGTGCGGGTCGTCCCATTGGGCCGCCAGGACGGGGGTGACGCCCAGGGTGAGAACGTCGCGCATGCCCTCATTGCCGAGGCGGGTGAGAACGTCGAGAACCCGCAGGTACGACGTTCCCCATGCCTGGTGAAGCCACTCTTCCCCCACCGGCCAGGTGCCGTGGTGGGTGAGCCACGGCAGGTGCGTATGCAGGACAAGGGCAAACCGGCCGACGCGTTGCGTACGGGCCCCGACGGTGCTCACGCGACGCCTTGGGCCACGAGGTCCTGGGCGGTCTGGACCTCGCCCGAGAACTCGAAGTCGGCGGCTGTCACGGAGGACACCATGTCACCCAGTTCGACGCTCCACTCCCCGGTGGTCATCGCGGTCACCTGGGCCGCGACCAAGGACCCGTGTGTGGATTCCCATTCCTGGAGGCGGGGACCATGGTGGAGACCGAAGACGCCGATGTCTGCGAAACCGGCCTGCTTCAGCAGGCTTCGTACCTGTTCGGCGTCGAACTCCTCCACGTGGAATGGATTCGCGGGCTTCTCCCCCCTGCCCAGTCCGGGGGAGAAGGTGAGTCGATTGGGAGTGGTCAGCAGCAGGCGGCCACCCGCACGCAGAATGCGTCGTGCCTCCGCAAGGAAGCCGAGTGGATTCCAGATGTGCTCGAGGACCTGGAGCGTGACCACCGCGTCCACGCTCTCATCGGCTATCGGCAGGGCAGCCAGGTTCGCGGTGACGGGTGCGATGGTCGGATAGTGCGCGCGCATGTGAGCGCAGGTGGCCCTGTCGTAGTCCACGGCGAGCCTCAGTCGTCCGGGCAGCAGGGAGGGGCCGTAGCCTTCGCCGGCGCCCGCATCCACGACCACGCCGTGGGACGAGAGTCGCTGGGCGCTCCAGTGATACGCCACGAGATGGCGAGCAAACCAGTACTCCTCGTGCGGCAGTCCCGGTGCTGTGCGCTCGCCGGTGGCGGGGAGACCGTCCAGCCCATGTTCGAGGGGAACACCGTCACGGGACACGGGGCTAGGGTGCCGCGTGTTGGGGTTGTTCGTCCATCGGCGCCACCCGCGTGGCCACGGTGACGGCCCAGCGGCGATCCTCGACGCGACAGCCTAAATACTGGCGAGTAACATAGCCGCGAGCGCCTCAAATCGGGGTCGCCGGCTGCCAAGGAGTACGCGTGAAGATCGCCGTATGCGTGAAGCAGGTGCCCGACACCTGGGCCGAGAAGAAGCTCAAGTCTGACGACTCGACGCTCGATCGCGAATCTGCCGAGGGAGTGCTGAACGAGCTTGATGAGTACGCCGTCGAGGAGGCCCTTCGCCTGATCGAGGCCCACGGTGGCGAGGTCGTCGTCGTGTCGATGGGCCCGGAGCGGGCCGGTGAGACGGTCCGCAAGGCGCTCAGCATGGGTGCCGACGCGGGGATTCACGTGGTCGACGACAACCTGCGCGGCTCTGATGCTCTCGCCACGTCGGCAGTGCTCGCCAAGGCACTTGAGGGACGCGGCTTCGACCTCATCATCTTCGGCTCGGAGTCCACCGACGCTCGCATGAGCGTTGTGCCGGCGATGGTGGCCGAGCGGCTCGGAATCCCGCAGGTCACCTTCAGCCAAAAGGTCGAGGTGGAGGGATCTACGGTGCGCGCCGAGCGAGTGACCGAGTACGGATTCGACACCGTGGAGGCCGCACTGCCGGCCGTCGTCTCCGTGGTTGAGAAGATCAACGAGCCGCGATACCCGTCTTTCAAGGGCATCATGGCGGCGAAGAAGAAGCCCGTCGAGACACTTGCCCTCGCTGAACTCGGCATTGAGCCGACCGCGGTGGGCCTCGCGGGTGCGTGGACCGCGGTCGCCGACTTCGCTGAGCGCCCCCCGAAGGCCGCTGGCACCATCGTCACTGATGAAGGTGAGGGCGGTGCGCGCATCGCCGACTACCTCGTCGAGCAGAAGTTCATCTAGGAGGGCTGGGACATGGCAGAGATTCTGGTTGTTGTGGACCACGCCGAGGGCGCGGTCAAGAAAGTCACGCTCGAGCTGCTGACACTCGCGCGTTCGCTCGGTGAGCCGTCGGCGGTGTGGCTCGGGTCCGGTGCAAGCGCTGATGCCCTCGCATCCCTGGCGGAATACGGTGCCCAGACGGTGTACGTCGCCGAGGGCAGTGACCTCGACGAGTTCGTCGTCGCTCCCAAGACAGAGGTCCTGGCCCAACTCGTGGCAGAGAAGTCACCGGCCGCAGTGCTGTTGGCCTCTTCGGCCGAGGGCAAGGAGATTGCCGGACGGCTGGCGGTCAAGACGAACTCCGGTGTCATCACTGATGCCGTAGCCGTCGAGCCGGACTTCACCGCGACCCAGAGTGTGTTCGGCGGCGCTGTCGTCGTGCACTCCCGTGTCAACACAGGTACGCCGATCATTACGGTACGGCCGAACTCGACCGCGCCCGAGCCCGCGGCCGCAGCCGGTGCTCGCGTCGATGTTGCTGTCAACGTCTCGGATGCCGCCAAGGGTGCCAAGGTCACCGGCTGCACGGTTGCGCAGAAGGGTGGTCGCCCGGAACTCAGCGAGGCCGCCATCGTGGTATCCGGCGGTCGCGGCGTGGGCGGGGCGGAGGGTTTCGACGTGGTCGAGGCGCTCGCCGATTCACTCGGTGCCGCCGTGGGTGCTTCTCGCGCGGCAACCGACGCTGGCTGGTACCCGCACCAGTTCCAGGTTGGCCAGACCGGCAAGACCGTGTCACCGCAGCTCTACATTGCCAATGGCATCAGCGGTGCGATCCAGCATCGTGCCGGAATGCAGACCTCCAAGACGATCGTGGTGGTCAACAAGGATCCCGAGGCGCCGATCTTCGAGCTCGCGGACTTCGGTGTCGTCGGCGATTTGTTCGCCGTCGTGCCGCAACTGACCGATGAGATCGGGAAGCGCCGCGGCTGACGCACCAGAGGTAGGCTCCTGCGCGTGACCGACCGCCGCGTGTACCTCGATCACGCCGCGACCACACGCCTGCTGCCCGCCGCGGCCCGAGCGTGGGCCGCGGCGGCGGCGCAGGTGGGCAATCCCAGTTCACTGCACACGTCCGGGCGCCGGGCCCGGCGGCTCGTGGAGGAGTCCCGGGAGTCCATCGCCGACGATCTCGGCGTACGACCGAGCGAGGTTGTCTTCACCTCGGGTGGGACCGAGGCGGACAACCTGGCCGTGAAGGGATTCGCCTGGTTGGGCGATCCCCTCGGCCGGCAGGGATCACGTCGGCGGATCCTCGCCTCACCCATCGAACACCACGCGGTGCTCGACGCGGTGCTGTGGCTGCAAGAGCAAGGTCAACCCGTCGAGTGGATTCCCGTCGATGCGCTCGGCCGCGTTGATCTTGATTATCTGCAGCAGCACCTGGACTCCGACGTAGCCCTCTGCACGGTCATGTGGGCGAACAACGAGGTGGGGACGGTTCAGCCCGTCGCCGACATCGCCGCAGCCTGTCGTGAAGCGGGCGTGCCCTTCCATTCGGATGCCGTTCAGGCACTCGGTGCGCTGCCGCTCGATCTCACACTGCCCGGCCTCACGTCGGTTGCGCTGAGTGGCCACAAGATTGGCGCTCCGGTGGGCGTGGGTGCGCTCATCCTGGACCGCGATGCGGCGTTGGTGCCCCTCCAGCACGGCGGAGGTCAGGAGCGCGAGGTGCGTTCGGGCACGGTCGACGCTGCCTCCATTGCCGCCTTCGCCGTCGCAGTCCACGAAGCGGTCACCGAGCAGGTGGTGAGCGCGGCTCACATGGCGATGCTGCGCGACCGACTCATCGAGGGCATCACGGGCCTGGCCCCCGACGCGGTCGTCAATGGTGACCTTGTCGATCGGCTGCCCGGCAATGTGCACGTGACCTTCCCGGGCTGCGAAGGCGACGCACTGCTCATGTTGCTCGATGCCGCCGGAGTGGAATGCTCCACCGGCTCGGCATGCACGTCGGGCATCCCGGAGCCCTCCCATGTGTTGATTGCCATGGGGGTGGATCCCCGAACCGCCCGTGGTTCCTTGCGATTCAGCCTCTCGCGCAACAGCACTGATGCGGATGTCGATCGTGTCCTCGAGGTGTTGCCCGCGGTTCTTGATCGCGCGGCTCGTGCGTCGAGCCCGCGACTGCGATCGAGGGTGTGACGTGAGAGTCATCGCCGCACTGTCCGGCGGGGTCGACTCCGCTGTCGCTGCTGCGCGCGCCATCGACGCTGGACATGAGGTCGTGGGCGTACATCTGGCGCTGGCGCGTGTGCCCGGTGCCGGCACTGGATCGCGCGGCTGCTGCTCCCCGGCGGACGCACGCGACGCTCGGCGTGTCGCCGACGTTCTCGATATTCCCTACTACGTGTGGGACGTGAGCGAGGAGTTCAGTGCGGAGGTGATCGACGACTTCGTGGCGGAGTACGACCAAGGACACACACCGCATCCATGTTTGCGGTGCAACGAGTCCATCAAGTTCTCCGTCGTCCTTGAGCGAGCCCGAGCACTCGGATTCGACGCGGTCTGCACGGGGCACTACGCCCGCCTGGTCGAAGGGCCGGAGGGCCGGGAACTGCACCGCGCCTTCGACGCCGCGAAGGATCAGTCTCCGGTCTTATCGGTCCTCGACGCCGACCAACTTGCCGGCGCACTGTTTCCGCTGGGGGAGTCCACGAAGGGTGAGGTGCGCGCGGAGGCGGCTGCGCGCGGCTTGCGCGTCGCGGACAAGCCCGACAGCCACGACATCTGCTTCATCCCGGACGGCGATACGCGCGGATTCCTGCAGCAGCGGCTCGGGGATCGCCCCGGCGATCTTGTTGATGTCGCGACCGGTGAAGTCGTCGGCCAGCACGAGGGCACCTACGGATTCACGATCGGGCAGCGGCGTGGACTTGATCTGCGCGTGCCCACCGAGGCGGGCGACCGTCGTTACGTCGTCGACATCGATGCCGCGTCCCATCGCGTTTACATCGGTGCACACGAGCTGCTCGCCGTACGACGGATTGACGCCGAACGGCCCCGCTGGTGTGGTCCGCCGCCCACCGAGGACCTCCTTGGTCAGATTCAGTTCCGCGCGCATGCCGCCCCTGTGGATGCCCGCGTCGTCGTTGACGGGGATCGCGTGTCGGCACACCTCGCCGAAGCCGTGCACGGTGTCGCACTGGGTCAGGCGCTGGTGATGTACGCCGGGAGTCGGGTCGTCGGCTCCGCCACCATCAGTGGCAGGGCGGGTTGATAGCGCCTAGTGCAGCCACCGGGATCGGTAGCCTCCCCGGCACCGATTCGCACGAGTGGTCCCGCACGATCGCCGGTGAACTGCCGGAGTTGCCGCATGTTCCCGAGTTGCCGTCCCGCGGTCCCGGTGCCGACATGGTGGGCCGGACGATGTCGCTGCTCGCGGAGGTGGCGCCGGATCTTGCCGTCGAGACGACACCGACCGGCTGGCGATTCGCCGATGCGCCCGGACGGGTCATGGCCCGAGCCCGGTCCTGGCTTGGCGAGGATCTCGACGGCATCGAGCAGGCGCTGGCTGGGCGCGGGATAGCGCTCAAGGAGCAACTGGTCGGCCCCTGGACCCTCGCGGCGGCCATCGAAATGCGCAACGGCGAGCGGGCAGTGCGCGATGTGGGTGCCTGCCGTGACATCGCCGAAGCGCTTGCCGAGGCAACACTGAGGCACCTCGCGGAGATCGCACGTCGGCTTCCCGACATTGAACTCGTCCTCCAACTTGATGAGCCATCCCTCCCGTCTGTGCTGGCCGGAGGTGTGACGACGGCGAGTGGCCTAGCGACGTATCGCTCGGTCGACGTCGGCCGGGCGGAGTCGCACCTGGGCTGGGTGCTATCCGCGGCGACGAGCGTTGGCGCCCTCGCCGGGGTGCACTGCTGCCATCCACGTGTGCCGGTCGACCTCTTCCGCAAGTCGGGGGCTCGGATGCTGTCGGTGGATCCCGCCGTCCTGGAAGGAGCGCAGGAGGAGCCGCTGGGTGCGGCGCTGGAGGATGGCGTACTCCTCATGCTGGGATATGCCCCGGCCGTGCCGCGGCCGGTCTCCGGCCCGCAGGTTGTTGCCGAGAATGTCGCCGGGCGCGCGCTCGAGCAATTCTCCCGGTGGGGCATACCCGCGGACGTGGCTACTCGCCATGTGGCCCTCGCACCGGCCTGTGGACTGGCCGGTGCTGACCCAGCGTGGGTGCGGACGGTCTACACCGCCTTAGGAATCGCCGGGCGTCTGGTGCGCGATGATGCACCCGTGGAGGACGAAGGATGAGCGTCCCGGAGGAAGCCCGAGCGCGCTGGGCCGAACTCGTCGATGCCATCAACGAGGCGCGCGAGCGCTATTACCAGCGTGATGCGCCCACGATCTCCGACGAGGAGTACGACGCGGACTACCGGGAGTTGGTGGAACTCGAGTCGGCACATCCGGAACTTGCATCGGGGGAGTCACCGACGCAAACGGTCGGTGGCTCGCGTGCCGAAATGTTTGAACCGGTCGAACATCTCATGCGGATGTACAGCCTGGACAACGCCTTCAGCATTGACGAAGTTCAGGCCTGGGCTGCCCGCGTCGACCGAAGTGTCGACGAACAACCCGCGCTGCTGTGCGAACTCAAGGTGGATGGTCTCGCCGTCGACCTCGTCTACGTCGATGGCCGGCTGCGCACCGTGGCCACGCGTGGCGATGGCACGGTGGGGGAGGACGTCACCTACAACGCGTCGTTCATCCCGGGAATCCCCAAGTCATTGCGTGGGGCCCCCGCACTTCTCGAGGTCCGCGGCGAGATCTATTTCCCCCTGGATGAATTCGAGAGCGTCAACGACGAGCAACTGGCGCTCGGCCGATCGCCTTTCGCGAATCCTCGCAATGCGGCGGCAGGCAGTCTGCGCCAGCGCATTGATCGACGTCAGGAGGACCTCGCCGAAGTCGAGGCGCGCTCGAAAGGCACCGAACGACAGGGTGCCCGCATCGATCGTCTTCGAGCCGAACTCACGGTGGCGGAGTCGAGGCTCAGCTCGCTGCGCCTCGTTGTCCACGGCATCGGTGCGCACGAAGGGTCGGGTGTCGCCTTCTCGACACTCAGCGGCGCGTACGACGTGCTCGCTGACCTGGGCCTGCCCACGAGCGATCGACGACGCCTCGTGCCGGACCTCGCGGGGGTCGAGGACTACATCGCCTACTACGGCGAGCACCGTCATGACGTGGAGCACGAGATCGACGGCGTCGTCATCAAGGTGGACGACCTCGCTATCCAGGATCGCCTTGGTGCGACGTCACGGGCGCCGCGATGGGCGATTGCCTACAAGTACCCGCCCGAGGTGGTGCGTACGCGGCTGCGCAATATCCAGGTCAACGTTGGGCGCACGGGTCGGGTGACGCCGTTCGCGGTGATGGAACCCGCCAAGGTGGCGGGATCGACCGTGTCGATGGCGACGTTGCACAACGCCGATGAGGTGAAGCGCAAAGGTGTGCTCATCGGTGACATGGTTTTCCTGCGCAAAGCCGGTGATGTGATTCCCGAAGTCCTCGGCCCGGTGATCGAGGTTCGCGATGGCACCGAACGCGAATTCGTCATGCCCACCGCATGTCCGGAGTGCGGCACCGCGCTTGCGCCGGAAAAGGAAGGCGACGTCGATATCCGCTGCCCGAACACCCGGGCGTGTCCGGCGCAGCTGCGCGAGCGCCTCTTCCACGTCGCGTCACGGGGGGCGATGGACATCGAGGGGCTCGGATGGAAGGCGGCCATCGCCCTGCTCGATTGCGGACTCGTCCACGACGAGGGCGACCTCTTTGCCCTCACCGCTGAGGATCTCCTGCGCTGTCCATTTTTCACCCGCGAGGCGGGCAAGGGTGAGAGCGGACCGCAATTGACGGAGAACGCACGGGGGATGCTCGCGCAGATCGAGGCGGCCAAGGACCGTCCGCTGTGGCGAGCACTGGTGGCCTTGTCGATCCGACATGTGGGTCCGACCGCGGCGCAGGCGCTGGCCCGTGAGTTCGGCAGCCTTGATGTCATCGCCGAGGCGACACCGGAGCAATTGGAGGCGGTCGACGGTGTCGGAGGTGTCATTGCCGAAGCACTGCATGAGTGGTTCGCCGAGTCCTGGCATCGCGAGGTTGTCGACAAGTGGCGTGCGGCTGGCGTGCGCCTCGCAGACGAACGCAGCATCCCCGGTCCGGGCACCCTCGAGGGTGTGACCGTGGTCATCACGGGCAGCCTCGAGGGATTCACCCGCGATGAAGCAACGGCCGCTGTGGTCGAGCGGGGCGGCAAGGTGGCCGGATCGGTGTCGAAGAAGACGACGTTCCTCGTGGCGGCAGGGGAGTCCGGCTCGAGCAAGTACGAGAAGGCAGTCGCCCTCGGCGTACCGATCCTCGGCGTGGAGGGCTTCCGCGTGCTCCTCGACGACGGCCCTGACGCCGCCCGCGCCAACGCCGCGGACTGACCCCACTCGCGGAAGGAGTGGGTGGGAAGCACCGGCTGAGCGCTGCCGGACGGCGCTTCCTAGACTGGCCGGCATGTCCGCGATCACCCGCGGGGAGGTCGCCCACCTCGCCCGCCTTGCCCGCCTCGCCCTAGAGGAGTCCGAGCTCGATCACTACGCCGAGCAACTCGACGTCATCCTCACCTCGGTGGCTCGGGTTTCGGAGGTCGCGGCCGACGACATCCCGCCGACGTCCCACCCCCTGCCGCTGGTCAACGTCATGCGTGAGGACGTGGCCCGACCGGGCCTGACCCGCGAAGCCGCCCTGGCCGCAGCCCCGGCTGTCGAGGACGATCGCTTCCGCGTCCCGCGAATTCTTGATGGGGACGACGAATGAGCAGCGCGATGGAGTCCGACCTGATCCACCAGAGCGCGGCCACGCTGGCCCAGGCCATCGCTGAGGGCGAGGTGAGCTCGCGCGAGGTGACCCAGGCACACCTTGACCGCATCGCGGCCGTCGACGATCGCGTCCATGCCTTCCTGTACGTCGATACCGAAGGCGCCCTCGCGGCTGCCGAGGCTGTCGATTCTCGTCGGGCTGCGGGTGAGGAACTCGGCCCACTCGCGGGCGTCCCCCTGGCGCTCAAGGATGTCCTCGCGATGAAGGGTGTCCCGACCACATGCGGTTCGCGGATCCTCGAGGGCTGGCGACCACCGTACGACGCCACCGTTGTTGAGCGGCTGCGTGCCGCCGACGTCGTCATCCTTGGCAAGACCAACATGGATGAGTTCGCCATGGGCTCCTCCACCGAGCACTCGGCCTACGGACCCACGCACAACCCGTGGGATCTTGACCGGATCCCCGGCGGCTCCGGTGGCGGTTCCGCCGCGGCCGTTGCCGCCTTTGAGGCGCCGCTCGCCATCGGCACTGACACCGGCGGCTCCATCCGCCAGCCCGCCGCGGTCACCGGCACGGTGGGTGTCAAGCCCACCTACGGCGGTGTCTCGCGCTTCGGTCTCGTCGCTCTTGCCTCCAGTCTTGATCAGGCCGGACCGTGCACGCGGACGGTCATGGATGCGGCCCTGCTCCACGCGGCCATTGGCGGTCACGACCCGCGTGATTCCACCTCGATTCCGGATGCGATGCCCGACGTCGTCGCGGCGGCCCAGCAGGCGGACGTTCGCGGCATGCGCATTGGCCTGGTCCGCGAACTCTCCGGTGAGGGCTACCAGGCCGGAGTGGAGCAACGCTTCCGCGAGGCCGTGCAGGTCCTCGAGCACCTCGGTGCCGAGGTGGTCGAGGTGTCCTGCCCGATCTTCGACTATGCCCTCGGCGCGTACTACCTCATCCTGCCGAGTGAGTGCTCGTCCAACCTCGCGCGATTCGACGGCATGCGCTACGGACTGCGCGTGGGCGATGACGGCGAGCGATCGGTGGAAGAGGTGATGTCGCTGACCCGTGAGGCCGGCTTTGGCGCCGAGGTCAAGAGGCGCATCATGCTCGGCACCTACGCCCTGTCCAGCGGCTACTACGACGCCTACTACGGCCAGGCCCAGAAGGTCCGCACCCTCATCCAGCGCGACTTCGACGCCGCCTTCGCGCAGTGCGACGTCCTCGTCTCGCCGACGGCGCCGACGACGGCCTTCAAACTGGGGGAGAAGGTGGACGATCCGCTCGCGATGTATCTCAACGATGTCGCGACGATCCCGGTGAACCTCGCCGGCAACTGCGCGATGTCGCTCCCGGTCGGACTCGCTCCGGAGGATTCGCTGCCGGTCGGCCTGCAGATCATGGCCCCGGCGATGGCCGACGATCGCCTCTATCGCGTGGGATCAGCCCTCGAAGGGGCGCTGCAGGATCGCTGGGGACACCTGCTCATCGAGGAGGCACCGGCGCTATGACCGAACCCATGCCTTACGCCGAGGCCGTGGCGGAGTTCGAACCCGTCATCGGGCTCGAGGTTCACGTCGAACTCGGCACCGAATCCAAGATGTTTTGCTCGTGCCCCACGGCGTTCGGCGCCGAGCCGAACACCCAGGTCTGCCCGGTGTGCCTCGGCCTGCCCGGTTCAATGCCGGTGATGAACGGCGCTGCGATCGAATCCATCATCCGCATGGGTCTGGCGCTCAATTGCTCGGTCGTCGACTGGTGTCGGATGGCACGCAAGAACTACTTCTATCCCGATATGCCGAAGGACTACCAGGTCAGTCAATACGACGAGCCGATCTGCGTCGACGGCTACCTCGACGTCACCGTGACGACCGATGACGGTCCGCGGGTCTTCCGTGTCGAGATTGAGCGCGTTCACATGGAGGAGGACACCGGCAAGCTCACCCACGCCGGTGGTGCCACGGGTCGCATTCACGGCGCGGACTACTCGCTCGTCGATTACAACCGAGCGGGTATTCCGCTCGTCGAGATCGTGACTAAGCCGGTGACCGGCACCGGTGCGCTTGCACCGGAGGTCGCCCGCGCCTACGTCACCGAGTTGCGCGACATCATGCGTGGCCTCGGCGTCTCCGACGTCAAGATGGAGGAGGGTTCGTTGCGCTGCGACGCCAACGTTTCCCTCAACCGCCCCGGCGACGAATGGGGCACGCGCTCCGAGACCAAGAACGTCAACTCCCTGCGTTCGGTCGAGCGCGCCGTGCGTTCAGAGATCGAGCGCCAGGCAGGTGTGCTGGCCGCGGGCGGGCGCGTCGTCCAGGAGACCCGCCACTTTCATGAGGACACCGGTCAAACCACGCCGGGTCGATCCAAGGAGCAAGCCGAGGACTACCGCTACTTCCCCGAGCCCGATCTCGTCCCAATCGCTCCTGATCCGGCCTGGGTTGAGCAGTTGCGCGCGGCACTGCCGGAGCAGCCGTCGGTCCATCGCGCGCGCCTTGCCGAGCAATGGGGCATCGGCGATTTCGAGATGGCCACGCTGGTCAACGCCGGGGTGCTCGGCCTTGTCGAGGAGACGGTGGCGGCCGGAGTTGCGCCCGATGCCGCTCGCAAGTGGTGGGCCGGTGAACTCACACGCGTGGCCAACGAGCGTGAGGTGGAGCCGGGGGAGTTGGGCGTCACGCCGGCGGACATTGGTCGCGTGGAGGAACTCATCGCGACCGGATCGCTCAACGACAAGCTCGCGCGTCAGGTCTTCGAAGGAATCATGGCCGGGGAAGGCTCCGCGGATGAGGTCGTCGCTGCACGCGGACTCGCCGTGGTGTCCGACGACGGTGCGCTGCTCGCCGCCATCGATGAGGCCCTCGCCGCCCAGCCGGATGTGGCCGAGAAGATCAAGGGCGGCAAGGTGCAGGCCGCCGGCGCCATCGTCGGCGCGGTGATGAAGGCCACACGCGGACAGGCCGACGCCGGCAAGGTGCGCGACCTGCTGCTTGAGCGACTCGGGGTTACGGAGTAGGTCGCTGTGATTCGCCGCATGGCCATCGCCACGTTTGCCACCCTCACGCTGGCGGCTTGCGGTGGAGGGGCCAGCGTCCCTGAGGCGGTGTACGTCGACCCGGTGCGCGCTGCCCCCACAGTGTCGGCGGCGTCGACATGGGTGGAGGGTCTGCAATCACCCTGGTCGATCCTGCCCAATGCAGACACGGCGCTGGTGAGTGAGCGGGACTCCGGTCGGATCGTGCGGGTGGACGCCGACGGTTCGGTCTCGACCGTGACGACGATCGATGGGGTCGTCCACGAAGGCGAGAGTGGACTGCTCGGACTCGCTGTGCCGCCGTCGGGCGGCGAGCTGTACGCCTACTACACGTCGGACACGGACAACCGCGTTGTGCGCATGCCGTGGGACGGACAGACCCTCGGTGCCCCGGTGGACGTCGTGACCGGGATCGACAAGAACACCTTCCATGACGGGGGTGGCCTGGCCTTCGGCCCGGACGGCATGCTCTACATCGCCACCGGCGACGCGGGGGCACCTGAGCTCTCGCAGGACATGGCCAGCCTTAACGGCAAGATCCTGCGCGTGACTCCGAACGGCGGCATACCCGCAGACAATCCGTTCCCCGACTCACCGATCTACAGCCTCGGCCACCGCAACGTGCAGGGCCTCGCCTTCGATGGGAGCGGACAACTGTGGGCGACGGAGTTCGGTACGTCGGAGGCGGATGAGCTGAACCGCATCGTGGCCGGTGGCAACTACGGGTGGCCGATGCACGAGGGCACGGCTGGTGCCGAGGACTTCATCGACCCGGCGGCGCAGTGGTCGCCGACTTCCCTGGCCTCACCGAGCGGCCTGGCGATCCTTGATGATGTGGCCTATGTCGCCTCCCTACGCGGCCAGGTCGTGTGGCAGGTCCCCCTTGTTGGCGACGCGGCCGCGGAGCCGATCGCACTGAATCTCGGCGACCTCGGCCGTCTGCGGGCCATCACCGTCGATGGGCCAGGGCGACTCCTGCTGGCGACGAGCAATACCGATGGCCGTGGCGACGTGCGCAACGGCGATGACCGCATCATCGTGCTGGAGGTCGAATGACGACTCAAATCCTCGTTGAGGACTACATCGCTGTATCAATCGACGGCGACGATGTGGCCTCGTACGTCGATGTCCCCTTGGGAGACGTGAGCGCCGTCCGCTTCTATGTCCCGCCGTACATGGGCACACCCGCGGGCTTCGAGGTCATGGCTCACATGACCGCGCTCGAGGTCTGCCAGTTGCCTACCGCCGGATTCGAGCACGCCCTCGCGCACGTCCCCGATGGCGTCACCGTGTGCAATGCGGCCGGGGTCCACGACGCCAGCACGTCCGAACTCGCCGTCGGTCTCATCCTCACGAGCCTGCGCGAACTTGACACCTTCGCCCGGGCAATGCCGACGGGCGAGTGGCGGGTTGGTGATGGCGTCTCCCTCGCTGACCGCTCGGTCCTCGTCGTGGGGGCGGGGGGCATCGGTAGGGCGTTGCGTCGCCGGCTCGAGCCGTTCGAATGTGAGGTCACCCTCGTGGGGCGAACGGCCCGAGACGGCGTGCGGGGGATGGCGGAGATTGACGCACTGCTGCCAAACGCCGACATCGTCGTACTCGCGGTGCCCCTCAACGAGTCCACGCGCGGGTTGGTGGACGCCACCTTCCTCGCTCGGATGCGCGATGGTGCGCTCCTGGTCAACGTCGCCCGGGGTGGCGTCGTCGTGACCGATGACCTCGTCGCGGAGGTCGGACCCGGTCGCCTGCGTGCCGCGTTGGATGTCACGGACCCCGAGCCGCTCCCTCCTGATCACCCACTCTGGCGCCTGCCGGGGGTCTTCATCGCGCCACATGTTGGGGGTGACTCGACGGCATTCATTCCGCGTATTCGTTCGTTGGTCGCCGATCAGGTCGGTCGCTGGCGGAGGGGCGAGGCGCTGCGCAACGTGGTGGCCTAGGCTTCCTCGTATGGCCGACATCAAGCCCCGTAGTCGCGACGTCACCGATGGTCTCGAGCGCGCCGCCGCTCGCGGCATGCTCCGTGCGGTTGGTATGGGCGATGAGGACTTCGCCAAGCCACAGATCGGCATCGCGTCGTCCTGGAACGAGATCACCCCGTGCAATCTCTCCCTCGAACGATTAGCGCGTTCAGCCAAGGAGGGTGTGCACGCGGCCGGGGGCTACCCGCTGCAATTCGGCACCATCTCGGTGTCCGATGGCATCTCCATGGGTCATGAGGGCATGCACTTCTCGCTCGTGAGCCGCGAGATCATCGCTGACTCGGTCGAGGCCGTCATGGAGGCAGAGCGCCTCGACGGCATGGTGACCTTCGCCGGGTGCGACAAGAGCCTGCCCGGCATGCTCATGGCCGCTGCCCGCATCAACCTCGCCAGCGTCTTCGTGTACGCCGGATCTATCCTCCCCGGACACGTGAAGCTGTCGGACGGCACGGAGAAGGACGTCACGATCATCGATGCCTTCGAGGCCGTCGGTGCCTGCTCCCGAGGCCTGATGTCTCGTGAGGACGTCGACGCCATCGAACGCGCTATCTGTCCCGGTGAGGGTGCCTGCGGTGGCATGTACACCGCCAACACGATGGCGAGCGCGGCCGAGGCGATGGGCATGTCGCTGCCGGGCTCCGCGGCACCGCCCGCCGTCGACCGACGACGCGACGGCATCGCCCGCCGCTCAGGTGAAGCGGTCGTCGAACTCATCCGGCAGGGCATGACGACCCGCGACATCATCACGCGTCAGTCGCTGGAGAACGCCATCGCCGTGGTCATGGCGTTCGGCGGATCCACCAACGCGGTCCTCCACCTGCTCGCCATTGCTCACGAGGCGGGGGTGGAGTTGGACATGGAGGATTTCCACCGCATCGGCTCCAAGGTGCCGCTGCTCGCCGATGTGAAGCCCTTCGGCCGCTACGTCATGAGCGACGTGGACCGAGTGGGCGGTGTGCCGGTGATCATGCGGGCACTGCTCGACGCCGGCCTGATCCACGGCGACTGCCTCACGGTGACGGGCAAGACGGTGGCGGAAAACCTCGCCGATATCGACCCGCCGGACCCCGATGGCGACATCCTGCACGCGTCCCAGTCCGCCCTTGCGGCCACAGGCGGCATCACGATCCTGTCCGGCTCACTCGCCCCCGAGGGCGCCGTGGTCAAGAACGCCGGCGTACCGGTCGACTCCTTCGAGGGCACCGCGCGCGTGTTCGAGCGTGAGCAAGCAGCGATGGCGGCTCTGGAGGACGGCACCATCCAGGCCGGAGACGCTGTCATCATTCGCTACGAGGGCCCCAAGGGCGGCCCCGGCATGCGCGAGATGCTCATGATCACCGGCGCCATCAAGGGCGCAGGGTTGGGCAAAGATGTCCTGCTCATCACTGATGGCCGCTTCTCCGGCGGCACCACCGGATTGTGCGTCGGTCACGTTGCGCCCGAGGCGGTCGATGGCGGCCCCATCGGTCTGGTGCGTGATGGTGACCGCATCCGAATCGACATCCCGTCACGCACCCTCGATCTGCTGGTCGATGACGCCGAGATCGAACGTCGTCGGGCGGAGTTCGCTCCGCTGCCGCCGCGCTATACGCGTGGTGTGCTGGCGAAGTACGCCAAGTTGGTGGGTTCCGCGAGCCGCGGCGCCGTCTGCGATTAGGAGAAGACCTCGGTGAAGCTCATCCGCGTCGGCGCCCCGGGCGCCGAGACCCCTGCTGTACTCGGACCCGCGGGGGAGCGGTTCGACATCTCATCGATCACTTCAGATTTCGACGGGTCTTTCTTCGCCCGGGATGGCCTTGCTGACCTGCAGCGGCGGTGGGACAGCGGTGAGATTCACAGCCTTCCCTCACTCGATCCGGCCGCCCGACTCGGTGCGCCCATCGCCCGCCCCGGCCATCTGCTCTGCGCGGGCCTGAACTACGCCGACCACGCCGCGGAGTCCAACATGGCCATTCCGGATGAGCCGCTGCTCTTCACCAAGGCACCCAACACCGTCGTGGGTCCCTATGACGATGTCCCGATGCCGCGCGGGGCCACCAAGGTGGACTACGAGGTGGAGTTGGGCATCGTCATCGGGAGCACCTGCCGTTACCTGGAATCCACTGACGATGTGTGGTCGCACATTGCTGGCTTCGTTCTGTCCAACGATCTATCCGAGCGGGCCTTTCAGCTCGAACGCGGCGGTCAGTGGCTCAAGGGCAAGTCGTGCGAGGCCTTCAATCCGCTCGGGCCCTGGCTGGTGACGCGCGACGAGGTTGACCTGGCCGGTGGGCTTGATCTGTGGCTGGACGTCAACGGCGAGCGACGTCAGACCGGGAGCACCAACTCGCTGATCTTCCCGGTCGACGTCCTGATCCACTACATCTCGCAGTTCCTCGTCCTTGATCCCGGTGACCTCATCAACACCGGTACGCCGCCCGGCGTCGCCATGGGTATGGCGGAGCCGGCATGGGTGCAGGAGGGTGACGTCCTCACCCTGGGCATCAGCGGGCTTGGCGAGCAGCGCACCGCTTTCACCGCAGCGGTCTGAGGGTCTCAATCTGTCTCACGACATACCGTGTGAGCGCTTCGAAACGGTACGTAGTGCGACGGACTCAGGGAGGTCTCAGACGGGGAAGTCGCGGTAGGCGTCCCAGTCGGCACCGGCGGTGAGTCCGCCGTCGATGACGATCGTCTGGCCCGTCACCCACGATGAGGCGTCGCTGGCGAGGAACACCACCGAGCCCACCAACTCCTGGGGTGTGCCGAGGCGTCCGGCGGGGGTGATGTGGTCGAACCACCGCTGGCGGTGCTCCTCGCCCCACAGTGGCTTGGTGAACTCGGTCTTGATGACGAAGGGCTCGATGGCGTTGACGCGCACGTTGTCCCGTGCCCACTCGCGGGAGCAACTCCGCGTTAGTGACGTAACGCCGGCCTTGGTTGCCGAGTACACCGAGATCGTGTTGAAGCTGAACCGGGCGCTCAGCGAACTGAGGTTGACGATGGTGCCACCACCTGCGGTGCGCATGACGGCGTGCGCCGCCTGGCTAGCGAAGTAGACGGCGCGCAGATTCACCGCGACGATTGCGTCGAAGTCCTCCTCCGTCACCTCGTCGATGGGCTTGCGGCGGTTGATCCCGGCACCATTGATCAGCACGTCAAGCCCACCGAGTTCCTCGGCTCCTCGGCGTACCACCTCGGCGGCGCCCGCGGCGTCGGACATGTCGGCGGCCAGGGGGACCGCCCGTCCACCGGCCGCCGCGATCTCCGCCGCCACCGCATCCACACGCTCCGGGGTGATGTCGTGAACGCCGACCACCGCCCCCCGCTCGGCGAGGGCTCGTGCGAGCACCGAGCCGATCGCCCCCGCGGCGCCGGTGATGAGCACTCGTCGCCCTTCTAGGTCGAACAGCGGGTCGTTCACTCGGGACTCCTTTGGAGGTCGACGGCGGTCATGGACTGTGGCGGAAGTTCGATGGAAGCCTCGATGATGCCGGTCATGAGGACCTGTCGCGACTCGGCGTCGAGGTTGATGAGCCAGGCGCGGGCGCCCTCGGGGCCCTGCGTGACGAGCGCATCGGCGACCTCCGGTTGATCGGAGGACGTGAGGAGCACCTCGGTTTGGTCGGCCAGCCCGGCGAAGAGTCGATAGACCGGGAATTCCTCAGCCGGACCGGACCCGAAGGCCGCGGCGTCCGGTGATCCGGCATCGCGCTCACGCAGACCGCGCCAACCGAGCGCTTCGAAGTAGGTCGCGGCGGTGACGCTCCCCGCGAGGGCCAGGCTGCGAAGTGAGAGCGCGGTCCACGCGGCGCCCTGCCACGTGCGTTGACGGGCATCGACCGAACTCGGGAGGGCGGTGCTGCTCACGTCGGACGCGGGGTCGGTCGCGTTCGGGTTGAATCGGGGTCTCAGGGTGATCGGACCCACGGCGATTCGAGCGTGGCCCGCCAGCGGCTTCGCCGCCTCCGCGACCACTCGCTGTGTCGCTGTGTTCTGCATGATCGTGCGGTCGTCAAAAGCGTGCACCTGCGGATTGAGGCTGAAGGTGAACCACGACAGGTCCGTCGGATCCGGCGGTTCGCGATTGACCTCCGTGAAGTACAGGTCTGTCCCGGTTGCCCACGGCAGATCGGGGCCGAGTTCGAAGCGCGCCGCATCGAGGGACCCCCGTGACGTGACCTTCTCCTCGCTGCGCACGACCATCCACGAATCGACGAGGTGCGCGATCTCGCGACTGACGTCGTGGAGGCGCTGATAGTCCTCGGGTCCGGCATCGCGCAGACGCACGTGCAGCCGCACGTCAAGGTGCGTCGCGAGAAGCGCAGCTTCACGCAGGTGCTGCTCTGCCGAAGGCTCACCCGCGTTGATCGTCACCATGAGGTGGCTGAGTCCCAGTTGCGCGATGGCCTCGATTTCGGTGTCCGTCCACGGCGTATCGGTCATGTGTGTGCCGATCGCCGGCAGGGGTACGCCGTCCTCGGCGACGGTGATGGTGACGACATCGGGTGGCCGCACTGCGGGTGGCAGACTGCCGTCGAGGGTCAGTATCACGGTCTGCTCAATGACGTCACCGGGTTGCACGGTGACCGGGAAGGGCAACGAGATCGGGGTGCAGTAGGTCTTGTAGGACGCGTCGGTCCAGTTGCGATGGTCCTCGGTCTCGAAGACGTCGCCGGTGAATTCCAGGCGCGCGACCGCATCGGCTCCGACGGGAAACTCCATGGCCGCGATATCGAGGAACGGCTGGTGGGGTGAGATCGCGTCGGGGAAGACCGACAGGTGCCGCTGGCCGGTGGGCGTGGTGATCGTGCACGGTCGCCCGGCGAAGTCAGCCATCGGGTGCAGCACGCATAGCCCGAGTCGATTGCGCACGAAGGGCACCGAAGTCGAGCCACTCATGGCGTAGCGGATGGTGCCGTCGGGCGCCCCGGTGATCTCGGCGGTCCAAGTGAACGGGGCCGCATCGAAGGTGCCGTGCGCCGTGAAGGTGATTCGGAAGGAGTCCTCGGTCGCCTCAATGGCCTCGTCGTGGATCGACCAGGGCCGGGCCGTCCAATTGCGATCCTGGAAGACGACGTAGATGCGGCGGACGATCTCCAACTCACCGACAGCGATTCCGCGCAGGTCCCCGCTGTCGTAGTCCAGGTGCACCGGACCCGCGCGCAGCGGAGTTACGGTGCTCAGAGCGAGCTCCCGACTCGGTAGGGCAGCCCGGTTGCGAGGGACTCATAGGCGCCGAGGGTGATGTCGAGCAATCGCAGCGTGTCCTCGCCGGAAGTCTCCGGTGTGCGCCCTGTGTCGAGGCATTCGATCCAGTGCCGCTGCACACCGGACACGCTGTCCTGGATGCCGTTCCACGGTTCCGAGGTCCAGGTGTGTTCGGGAATCCTGAGCGTCTCGTCGAGCACCTCCCCGCGGGAAACCACCTGAAGTTGGTAGTCGGGGCCAAGGTGGATGACGCCCTCGGTGCCCTCGATGGTGACGAAGGTCTGGGGATAGGTGGAGTGGTCCGATCGGGTCTCGTAACTCGCGTCGACGATCACCGTCGCCTCGTCCATCCTCATGAGGATCGTCGCCACGTCCTCGCCGCGGATGCGGGGGTTGACGCGGAGGGCCTCGGTGTAGAGCGACTTCGGCTCGCCGATGAAGAAGCGTGCGAGATCGAACAGGTGCACCGCCACATCGACGATGATCATGCGTTCGCTGTCGACGAGCCAGGGCTGATTGGAGTAGCAGTCGTAGTCGGTGCGGAAGCTCATCCGACCGAAGAAGGGCCGACCGATCGCCCCGCTGTCGAGGATTTCCTTAACGCGACGCATCGGGTACTGGAAGCGGAAGTTCTCGTGCACCATGAAGGGCAGGTTCTTGGCCTTCATGGCGTCCACCATCGCTTTGGCATCGGCCATCTCCCACGCGAGCGGCTTTTGGCAGAGGGCGGCCACGCCGTACTCGGCAGCCAGTTCGACCATCATCCGATGTGTCGGGGGAGTGGTGGCGATATCAATGAAGTCGACGTCCTCGTTCTCCAGCAGCTCGCGCGCGTCGGTGTACGGGGTTCCGCCGAACTGCGCGGCGGCGGCCGCGAGACGCTCCTCGTCGACATCGCACACGGCCACGAGTTCGACCTCGGGCATCTCGGCCCAGGCGTGCAGATGGTTCTGCGCAAAGAAGCCGGTCCCGATGAGGGCGTAGCGGTAGCCCGCGCTCATAGCTCGACCGGCCGTGACGGGTCGGTGATCCATTCGCTCCAGGACCCGACGTACATCCGGGAGCCGGGCAGGCCAGCGACGGTCATCGCGAGCACATTCTGCGCGGCGGTGATGCCGGAGCCGCAGTAGAAGATGATGTCCTCCGGGGCTTGGTCGCCGATCAACTCGACGTAGTGCTCGCGCAACTCGTCGGCGGATCGGTAGCGCTTGTCGGCGGTGAGGGTGTGGGCCCGGTCCGCCAGTCCCGCGCCAGCAATGTGGCCACGCACCGGATCGTGATAGACGCCGCCACCGTGATACCCCTCCGCGCCGCGCGAGTCGAAGACGCAGGTGAGCGGGCGCTGGCGGGCGGTGTCTACCTCGTCCACGTCGGCGAGGAGTTCCGGGCGCAGTCGCGGGGTGAAGGTGCGCGGAGTGGGGGTGGGGGCGGCGGATTCCACGGGTCCGCCGGCGGCCAACCAGGCCTGCCAGCCACCGTCGAGGACGGCGACGCGGTCATGGCCCATCCAGCGCAGCATCACCCAGACGCGGGCGGCGGACATGAGGCCACCGTCGGCGTCGTAGGCGACGACCTGGGTTGATTCGTCGATTCCCCACGCTCCCAGGGTCGCGGCGAAGTCCGCGGGGTCGGGGAAGGGGCGGCGACCGGTGACCCCGGTGATGATCGGTCCCGCGAGATCGTCGGCGGTGTCCGCCTGTCGCGCGCCGGGGATGTGCCCCTCCGCGTACACCGCCTTGCCCCACTGCTCATCGTCCAGGGTGAACCGCGCGTCGAGGATCACCAGGGCGGGATCGTCGAGGTGCTCACGCAACTCATCGACGGTGATGAGTGTGGTGAAGTCCATTCTTTGCTCCTTCGGCCGCTGCCCCCGCGTTGATCCTATTGTTGTGGCCATGACGTCGTCCGGCACTTCGCTGACCCCTCGCAGCTACCTCGCCACCCAGGGCCGTGATCGATCGCCAAACCGCGGCATGCTGCGGGCACTCGGCATGGGTGATGACGACTTCGACAAGCCACAGATCGGCATTGCCTCCTCGTTCAACCAGATCACCCCCTGCAACATGTCCTTGCGCGACGTGGCGAGCGAGGTCGCCAACGGCGTCCGCGCGGGCGGTGGATTCCCTATGGAGTTCGGCACGATCACCGTCTCGGACGTCATCTCGATGGGCCATGAGGGCATGCACTTCTCGCTGGTGAGTCGTGAGGTGATCGCGGACTCGGTGGAGACGGTCATGCAGGCCGAGCGACTCGACGGCATGGTCACGCTGGCCGGCTGTGACAAGTCGATCCCGGCCATGATGATGGCGGCGGCTCGCCTGGATGTGGCCAGTGTCCTGCTCTACGCCGGATCGCTGCTGCCGGGCAAGGTGCGGCTGTCTGATGGCGAGGAGCACACCGTCAACATCGTCACCTCCTTCGAGGCTGTGGGCGCCAATGCTCGAGGACTGATGTCTGATGAGGATCTTGACCGGATTGAGCGTGCGGTGTGCCCGACGGCGGGCACCTGCGGAGGGATGTACACCGCGAACACGATGGCGAGCGCCGCGGAGGCCATGGGCATGGCGTTGCCCGGATCTTCGTCACCACCCGCGGTGGACGCCCGTCGTGAGGTGCTGGCCCGTGAGTCCGGCCGCGCGGTCATCGAGATGATCCGCCAGGGCATCACCGCGCGCGACATCATCACGCGGGAGTCGATCGAGAACGCGATCACGGTCATCATGGCGCTCGGTGGCTCGACGAACTCCGTCCTGCACCTCCCGGCCATCGCTCATGAGGCCGGGTTCGAGTTGGATCTCGATGACTTCCAGCGCATTAGCGACCGCACGCCGCTTATCGCCGACCTCAAGCCCTTCGGCGAGTTCGTCATGTTCGACCTCGACCGCGTCGGCGGAGTGCCGGTCGTCATGAAGGCTCTGCTCGATGAGGGGCTGCTCCACGGCGATTGCCTCACGGTGACCGGGCGCACCCTGGCCGAGAACCTCGCGATGGTCGATCCGCCGGCGCCGGATGGCCACGTGGTGCGGCCCCTGGACCGTCCCCTTGATGCGACGGGTGGGATCACGATTCTGGCGGGCTCACTGGCGCCCGAGGGTGCGGTCGTGAAGACGGCCGGCGTACCGGTCGAGGTTTTCGAGGGCACCGCACGCGTCTTCGATCGCGAGGAAGCCGCGATGGTCGCTTTGGCAGACGACACCATTCAGGCGGGCGATGCCGTCATCGTCCGCTACGAGGGTCCGAAGGGTGGTCCCGGCATGCGCGAAATGCTGGCCATCACCGGGGCGATCAAGGGGGCTGGTCTGGGCAAGGAGACCCTGCTCATCACCGACGGCCGCTTCTCCGGCGGCAGCACGGGGCTGTGCGTCGGTCACGTGTCGCCCGAGGCCACCGACGGCGGCCCGATCGGACTGGTGCGCGACGGGGATCGCATCCGGATCGATATCGGCACCCGCACCCTGGATCTGCTGGTGGACGAGGAGGAGTTGGCGCGTCGTCGGGCCGAGTTCACCCCCTTGCCGCCGCGCTATGACCGGGGCGTCCTCGCAAAATACGCTCGTCTCGTGGGATCGGCGAGCCGCGGAGCGGTCTGCGACTAGGCCCACTCGCCCGGCTCTGCGGGCCGATCTGCGACCGAGATCCACTCGGTACGCGATAGCAAGGGTTAGCGGCCGCCGTAACCCTGGCTATCGCGTACGAACCGCTGAATTCTCTCGGGGGCCGGCTACGGGAGCCCGGACATACCCCGGGGGTAGCGCGGTCGGCCGGGACCGTCTAGCCTTATCCCCATGCAGCAGATTCTCGTAGTAGGCAGGCGCGCGGGCTAACCCCGGCATCTGTCGCTACGGCGACCCGCGCGCACCCTCCGAGCCTTCAGGGCCGGGGGGTTTCGTGTTGAAGGGGCCCATACGAGACCATGGTCCCCGCGAATGAAGTGGAGTGAGGCAGCAGATGAGCACAAGCCCCGAGCAGATCACGGGCGCCCAGAGCCTGATCCGGTCGCTGGAGTACGCCAATGCGGACGTGGTCTTCGGCATCCCCGGCGGAGCGATCCTGCCGGCTTATGACCCGCTCATGGACTCCACCAAGGTCCGCCACATCCTCGTCCGCCACGAGCAGGCGGCCGGCCACGCTGCCGAGGGCTATGCGGCGGCGACTGGACGGGTCGGCGTCTGCATGGCCACCTCGGGCCCGGGCGCGACCAACCTGGTCACTCCGATCGCCGACGCCCACATGGATTCCGTGCCCATGGTGGCGATCACCGGCCAGGTGCCCTCATCGGCCATCGGGACCGATGCCTTCCAAGAGGCGGATATCCGCGGCATCACCATGCCCATCACCAAGCACAACTATCTCGTGACCAACCCCGACGACATTCCGCGCGCGGTCGCCGAGGCCTTCCACGTCGCCGCCACCGGTCGACCCGGTCCGGTGCTCGTCGATGTCTCCAAGGACGCCCTCCAGGCGATGACGACGTTCGACTGGCCAACCGACGTGTCGCTGCCGGGCTATCACCCGGTGACGAAGCCGCACAATAAGCAGATTCGCGAGGCAGCCCGGCTCATCAGCGAGGCCAAGCGGCCGGTGCTCTACGTCGGTGGCGGAGTTATCCGGGCCAACGCCTCTGGCGAACTCATGGAACTCGCGTCGCTGACGGGGATCCCGGTCGTCACGACCTTGATGGCGCGCGGCGTCTTCCCGGACAGCCACCCGCAGAACCTCGGCATGCCGGGCATGCACGGGACTGTCTCCGCGGTCGGAGCCCTGCAGAAGTCAGACCTGATCATCGCGATCGGCGCACGCTTCGACGATCGCGTGACGGGCAAGCTCTCAAGTTTTGCCCCCGGCGCCACGGTCGTTCATGCCGATATCGATCCGGCGGAGATCTCCAAGAACCGCACGGCCGACGTGCCGATTGTCGGAGATGCCGCCGAGGTGATGCGCGAACTCGTCGCCGCGGTGCGCGAGGAGCAGAACGCTGGCCGCGTGGGTGACTACGCAGCATGGTGGGTGACCATCGATCGCTGGCGCGACACCTATCCGCTGGGCTACGACGCTCCTGCCGACGGCACGCTGTCCCCGCAGTACGTCATCGAGCGACTCGGGATCCTCAACGGCCCCGATGCCATTTACGCGGCGGGTGTGGGCCAGCACCAGATGTGGGGTGCGCAGTTCATCTCCTATGAGAATCCGCGGACGTGGCTCAACTCCGGTGGACTCGGCACCATGGGGTACGCCGTACCGGCCGCCATGGGGGCCAAGGTGGGTCGTCCAGACGCCGCGGTGTGGGCGATCGACGGTGACGGCTGCTTCCAGATGACCAATCAGGAACTTGTCACGTGCGCGATCAACGACATCCCGATCAAGGTGGCGCTCATCAACAACTCCAGCCTTGGCATGGTGCGCCAGTGGCAGACCCTGTTCTATAACCAGCGCTACTCGGAGACGGACCTGCATAGCCACCGGATCCCGGACTTCGTGAAATTGGCGGATGCCTACGGCTGCCACGGCTTGCGGTGTGAGAGTCCCGAAGAGGTCGACGCCACGATCGAGAAAGCGATGTCGATGAATGACGCCCCCGTCGTCATCGACTTCGTTGTGCACCGCGATGCGATGGTCTGGCCGATGGTCGCCGCCGGCACCAGCAATGACGACATCATGGTCGCGCGTGAAATGGCGCCGACCTGGGACTCGGAGGAGTGACCATGACCCGTCACACGTTGTCCGTCCTCGTGGAGGACAAGCCTGGCGTGCTGGCTCGCGTGGCGAGCCTGTTCTCGCGGCGTGGCTTCAATATCGAGTCCCTCGCGGTGGGTCCGACGGAGGTTCCGGACGTCTCCCGCATGACGATAGTCGTGAGTGTTGAGGGGCTCCCGCTCGAGCAGGTCACCAAGCAACTCAACAAGCTCATCAACGTGCTCAAGATCGTCGAACTCGACGAGGCGACGTCGGTGCAGCGGGCGATTGCCCTGATCAAGGTCAAGTCCGACGCGGACACCCGCTCGAGCATCCTCGAGATCGTCCAGCTCTTCCGTGCGAAGGTTGTCGACGTCGCCCTCGACGCGGTCACCGTGGAGGTGACCGGCAACGAGGACAAGATCGACGCTCTGCTGCGACTCCTCGAACCCTTCGGGATCAAGGAGTTGGTGAAGTCCGGTGCGGTTGCCGTGGGACGCGGTGGGCGTTCCATCAGCGACCGCGCCCTCAGGTCCGCCTAACCCCACCCCAGGGGGGCCGATAGTCTCAGCCCTGCCCATTCGACAAAGGAGTTCCCCCGTGGCCGAGTTGTTCTACGACGCTGATGCCGACCTGTCCATCATTCAGAACCGGGTGGTGGCCATCCTCGGCTACGGCAGCCAGGGGCATGCGCACTCCCTGAGCCTGCGCGACAGCGGTGTCGACGTACGCGTCGGCCTGCCCGAGGGGTCCAAGAGCCGCGCGAAGGCGGAGGAGGAGGGCCTGCGGGTCGTCGACCCGGCCACCGCGGCCGCCGAGGCCGATCTCATCATGATGACGGTGCCCGACCCCGTGCAGAAGAAGCTCTATGCGGAGGCCGTGGCGCCCAACCTGCAGGAGGGCGACGCACTCTTCTTCGCGCACGGCTTCAACATTCGTTTCGGCTACGTCACCCCGCCGGACTTCGTCGATGTCTGCATGGTCGCCCCCAAGGGGCCGGGCCATCTGGTGCGCCGTGAGTACGTCGCCGGTCGTGGCGTGCCCGCCATCGTTGCGGTGGAGCAGGACGCCACCGGAGAGGCGTGGCCGCTGGCCCTGTCGTACGCCAAGGCGATCGGCTCGCTGCGCGCCGGTGGCATCAAGACGACGTTCACCGAGGAGACCGAGACCGATCTCTTCGGCGAGCAGGCGGTGCTGTGCGGTGGCGCGTCGCAGTTGGTGATGTACGGCTTCGAGACGCTCATCGAGGCGGGTTACCAGCCCGAGGTGGCCTACTTCGAGTGCCTGCACGAGCTCAAGCTCATCGTCGACCTCATGTATGAGGGGGGCATCGCCAAGCAGCGTTGGAGCGTCTCGGACACGGCCGAGTATGGCGACTACGTGTCCGGCCCGCGCGTCATTGATCCCAGCGTCAAGGACAACATGCGTGCGGTGCTTGCCGACATCCAAAGCGGCACGTTCGCCGAGCGCTTCATGAACGATCAGGATGCCGGGGGCCCCGAGTTCAAGGCCATGCGTGCCAAGGCCGAGCAGCACCCGATTGAGGAGACCGGGCGCAAACTGCGTGGCCTGATGAGCTGGATCGACTCCGGCGACGACGACTACGTCGAAGGCACTGCCGCCCGCTGAGGCTGCGCGAAGGGGCTGACCAGATGCGTACGCCACCGTCGTCCATCTACACCAAACCGAGCGACATCAGTCCGGATACGCTCGCCAATCTCGGTCCGCTGCGTGCGCTCGCAGGAGTCTGGCAAGGAACGCTCGGAGCCGATGACCACCCCAACCGGTCCGGTGGCAAGGATGACGTCTACGTAGAGCACTACGAGGCGCAGCCGATCGACCCCCAGACGAATGGACCGCAGTTGTTCTACGGGCTGCGCTACCACACGCACATCACCAAGCCTGGACAGGTGGCGACGTTCCACGACCAGGTGGGGTACTGGCTCTGGGAGCCGGCCACCGGCACGGTGATGCTCACCGTGGGAATTCCGCGGGGAGAGGTGCTCCTCGCGGGTGGCCAGGGCGATGCCGACGCCAAGAACTTCACCGTGAAGGCGGCACTGGGCGCCCCCGACTACGGCATCTGCTCCAACCCCTTCCTGACGGCTCACTTCAACACGACCGCCTTCTCCATGGCGATCACCGCCCATCCCGACGGCACCTGGTCGTACGTCGAGGACACGACCATGACCATCACGGGTCGGACGGAGCCGTTCCAGCACACCGATGGCAACACCCTTCACCGCATCGCGCCTCCCACGCCGAATCCCATGGCCCAGGCCGCGCCGGCGCCGTCGTCTACCAACCCCTGAGGATGCGCTCGCGGCGCCTCGCGTCGAAGATGTAGTCGTGCCCCCGGAGCCCAAGAACTGTGCCCGCTGCGGTCGCGCTATGGAGTGGCGCAAAGCCTGGGCGCGGAATTGGGATTCGATGCGCTACTGCTCCGACGCGTGCCGCCGGCGCAAACTCACCGCCACGGACAAGGCGCTTGAGGCTTCCATCCTCGACCTCATCGATGCCCGTGCCGCGAGCGCGACCATCTGCCCGAGTGAGGCGGCCCGCGCGGTGGATCCCGAGGGATGGCGCGACCTCATGGAGCCGGCCCGTCAGGCGGCGCGCCGCCTGGTCGCTCGTGACGAGGTCGAGATCACCCAGGGTGGTCACGTCGTCGACCCCAGTACGGCCAAGGGCCCCATCCGCATCCGCCGAGTACGCCGTGGCTGAGATCCCCTCTCCCGAGGTCGGGACCGAACGCGAGTGGGTCGCGGCCCACCTCGCCGACCTGCTGCGACCGGGCGACGACGTGACGGCCAGCACCTCACATCGCGGGGGCCAAACGGCGGCGGACACCGCGCTTGCGGCCTACGACGTCCGCGGCTATGCCGCCCGCCGCAACGAGGTGTGGCCCACTTCGCGGCGCGGCGCCTCGGCCCTGTCGCCGTACATCCGACACGGCCTGCTCACGTTGCCGCGCGTGTGGGATCACGTTGGCGGGGGACCGGCTCGCGATGTCTCGACCTTCCGAGACGAGTTGCTCTGGCAGGAGTACGCGCGGCACCTCTATGCGCGGCTGGGCGAAACGACCAGGCGCAGCCTGCGCTTCGCCGTCGAGGAACGGGGATCGGCGTATCAGTGGCCGACCGAGATGGCCTGTGTCGACCTCGCGGCCACTGAGCTCCACCGAGATGGCTGGCTACCCAACCAAATGCGCATGTGGTTGGCGAGCCAGTGGACCGTTCGTGATGGCAGCGGTTGGCGCGACGGTGAGGATGAGTTCTTCCGCCACCTGCTCGATGGTTCCCGTGCGGCCAACCGCGTGGGCTGGCAGTGGACGGTCGGCGCGCTCACCGGCAAGCCCTACGGCTTCAGCCGGTGGCAGGTGGGCAAACGGGCGCCAGGACTGTGCGATCGCTGCGCCTTGCGTGCTGCCTGCCCGATCGAGGAGTGGCCACCGGAGAATCCACCCGAGCCGCGCGCATACGTCGACCCGCAGATGCGGCGGGCCGCAGACGGGCCGACGTCGGTCCCCCCACTAGCGGCGACCGCCCCCGAGGCCGTCTGGATCACCGCCGAGTCCCTCGGTGACGACGATCCAGCGCTTGCGGCCCATCCAGACCTGCCGGTGCACTTCGTCTGGGATCGTCCCCTGCTTCAGCGATTGCGTCTGGCTTCCATCCGCCTGGTCTTCCTCGCTGAGACCCTTGCGGATCTAGCGCAGCGGCGCACTCTTCATGTCCACCTCGGGGACCCTCGCGAGGAACTTGTGGGAGTGCCCCTCGCGGCCACGGTCGCCCCCGTCCCGGGCTGGGACCAGCGCGCTTCGGCGCTCACCATCGCCTCAGTTCAGAACTGGCCCTGGCTCGTCCCTCCGCATGACGGACCTGTGACCTCGTTCACCGCCTGGCGACGCCGCGCGAGGGTGTGAGGGCCGCTGACTAGACTCCACCATGCTGATGCCTTCCGCTGACGCCGACTGTGAAGGTCGCCCTTACGCACAAACGAGGTACCCCCGTGAGCAAGCCCGTCGTCCTCATCGCTGAGGAACTCTCACCGGCCACCGTGGAGGCTCTCGGCCCCGACTTCGAGATCCGCAGTTGCGACGGCGCTGACCGAGGTCAACTCCTTGAGGCGATCGCCGACGCCGACGCGATCCTCGTGCGATCGGCCACCAAGGTGGATGCCGAGGCGATCGCTGCGGCCAAGAAGCTCCGCGTGGTTGCCCGTGCGGGCGTGGGCCTCGACAACGTTGATGTGAAGGCGGCGACCCAGGCCGGCGTCATGGTGGTCAACGCACCCACGTCGAACATCGTCAGTGCCGCCGAACTTGCGGTGGCGCTGCTGCTCTCGGTGGCCCGCAACGTCGTCCCCGCCAACATCGCGCTGAAGAACGGCGAGTGGAAGCGCTCGAAGTACAACGGTGTGGAGTTGTCGGAGAAGACCGTCGGCATCGTCGGTCTCGGGCGCATCGGTGTCCTCGTCGCGCAGCGACTGTCGGCGTTCGGCGTCAAGCTCATCGCCTACGACCCCTACGTGCAGCCGGCACGCGCCGCGCAGATCGGCGTACGCATGGTGCCGCTCGAGGAGCTCATGGCCGAGTCAGACTTCATCACCGTCCATCTGCCCAAGACTCCGGAGACTCAGGGACTCATCGGCGACGAGCAGTTGGCGCTCGCGAAGCCGACGATGTACCTCATCAATGCCGCGCGGGGTGGGATCGTCGATGAGGACGCGCTCTACCGCGCGATTTCTGAAGGTCGCGTGGCCGGCGCCGGGCTCGATGTGTATGCCAAGGAGCCGTGCACTGACTCACCGCTCTTCGGGCTCGAATCGGTCGTGGCTACCCCGCACCTCGGGGCGTCAACCGACGAGGCCCAGGAGAAGGCCGGTATCGCGGTTGCTAAGAGCGTGCGCCTCGCACTCGCCGGGGAGCTCGTCCCCGACGCTGTCAACGTGCAGGGCGGCGTACTCGCCGAAGCCATTCGCCCCTTCGTCCCGCTCGCGGAGCAACTCGGCGCCATTGCCAGCCCACTCTTCGATGGAGCCCTACAGCGCGTCGACGTTGAGGTGCGCGGTGAGGTGGCCGACCTTGACGTGCGCGTGCTTGAACTGGCCGCCCTCAAGGGTGTCCTCCAGGGCTTGGTCCACGATCCGGTCTCCTATGTCAATGCTCCGGTGCTCGCACAGCAACGTGGCGTCGAGGTCGCCCTCATCACCGATCGCGAGAGCGAGGACCACCGCACCCTCGTTCGCGTGCGCCTCACCGGCAGTGACGGTGAAACGGTGAGCGTCGCCGGGACCGTGACCGGCCCCCGCGATGCCGAGAAGCTGGTCGAGATCGATGCCTACGACATCGACGTCCCGCTGAGCGAACACATGGTCTTCTTCCGCTACCACGATCGTCCCGGCATCGTCGGATCCGTGGGCCGCATCCTCGGTGACCACGCGATCAACATCGGCGGCATGCAGGTGAGCCGCGAGGAGTCTGGCGATCACGCGATGATCGTGCTCACGGTTGACAGCGACGTGCCGGCCGAGGTGCTCGAGCAGATCGTGACGGAGATCGGCGCCCACACCGGCCGCGCGGTCGACCTCATCGTCTAATTGCGGTCTCCGCACAGGGCTTCCGCGCGAAGACCGCAGAAGGGACGAAGCCGAGCGGCTTCGCCCCTTCGTGCTCTCTGCTGGTCGCGACTATCCGCGCACCGCGCGATTGACCGCGCTGATGATCGCCTTAAGTGATGAGGTGGTGATGGACGGGTCGATGCCCACGCCCCAGAGGATCTGCCCGTCGACCGCGCACTCGACGTAACTCGCGGCTTTGGCGTCGCCGCCGGCGCTCATGGCGTGCTCGGCGTAGTCCAGGACACGTACGTCGACACCGTGTTGGCCGAGGGCATGGCAGAAAGCCGCTACGGGCCCGTTGCCATGGCCGGTGAGGTCGACCTCGTCGCCTGCGTCGATGAGGACGACGTTGACGGTGGTGTCACCGTCGACCTCGGAGTCCTGCTTCACCGACTTCAGCGAGAAGCGGCCCCACGGGGCGTCAGGGTCGGGGAGGTACTCGGAGGAGAAGACGCGCCACATCTCTTCGGGTGAGACCTCGCCGCCCTCCTCGTCGGTCACCTGCTGAATGACCTGGGAGAACTCGATCTGGTGGCGACGGGGGAGTTCGAGTTTGTACTCCGTGCGCATGATGTAGGCGACGCCGCCCTTGCCGGACTGGGAGTTGACCCGGATGACCGCCTCGTAGGTGCGTCCGACGTCCTTGGGGTCGATCGGCAGGTAGGGCACCTCCCAGCGGAAGTCGTCGACATCGACGCCCGCCTCGGCCGCGTCGGCCTCCATCGCCTTCAGACCCTTGTTGATCGCATCCTGGTGCGACCCCGAGAACGCCGTGTAGACCAAGTCGCCACCATACGGGTGACGTTCGTGCACGGGGATCTGGTTGCAGTACTCCACGGTGCGGCGGATGTCGTCGATGTCGCGCATGTCCAGCTGCGGATCGACACCCTGGCTGAACAGGTTCATGCCCAGGGTGATCAGGCAGACATTGCCGGTGCGCTCACCATTGCCGAACAGGCATCCCTCGATGCGGTCCGCCCCGGCCATATAACCCAGTTCGGCGGCAGCGACGGCGGTGCCGCGGTCGTTATGCGGATGCAGGGACAGCACAACGGAATCCCGGCGCGCGAGATTGCGATGCATCCACTCGATCGAATCGGCGTACACATTGGGCGTCGCCATCTCGACGGTCGCGGGCAGGTTAAGGATCACCTTGCGGTCCGGCGTGGGCTGCCACACCTCGGTCACCGCATCGCACACCTCGACCGCGAACTCCAACTCGGTCCCGGTGTAGGACTCGGGGGAGTACTCGAAGAAAACCTCGGTCTCGTCCGCGATCTGCTCGGCGTACTTCTTGCACAGTTGGGCGCCATGGACGGCGATGTCCTTGATGCCTTCCTTGTCCAGGCCGAAGACGACGCGGCGCTGCAGCGTCGAGGTGGAGTTGTACAGGTGGACGATCGCCTGCTTCGCCCCGCGGATCGCCTCGAAGGTGCGCTCGATCAGGTGCTCGCGCGACTGGGTCAAGACCTGAATGACGACATCATCGGGGATGAGGTCTTCTTCGATCAACATCCGCACGAAGTCGAAGTCGGTCTGCGAGGCCGATGGGAAGCCGACCTCGATCTCCTTGAACCCCAGCGCGACGAGGAGTTCGAACATTCGCTTCTTTCGAGCTGGGGACATGGGGTCGATCAGGGCCTGGTTGCCGTCGCGCAGATCGACCGCGCACCAGCGCGGGGCTTCGGTGATGACCTGGTCCGGCCAGGTGCGATCACGCAGATCCACGGGGCGGAAGGGCTGGTAGCGATGCCACGCCATGGGCGAGGGCTGCTGGGGATTGCGCTGCTCCTGCGCGGGCTGGGGTGTGATGTCGGTGGTCATGTCGGTCTCCTCGGAAGATCGGGTGGGGACCGGCGCAGCAGAACTCACCGCGACGAGGGGGCCGGCGTGGCCGCCTCTTCGGCGACCCTAGGCCTCGTCGCGGCGACCAAGGAGGAGTCGCTGCGTGCACATCACCGCCGAGGGTACCAGCCCATCCCCAAGGACTCCTCCTGCGAGTCATCCACAGGCTGGTTGTCGGGGCTCTCAGCGGTGGGGTCGGCGTACCTACGGTCGCGGCGACCAATTCGCACGGCCATGGCTTCAGGGCTCGTCCACGACGGCCCCGACGCTGCGGCTGACTTCACCGGGAGTTCCCATGTCCGCACCCATCGCACGTTTCCTTCCGGCAGCCGTGGCCGCCGCCCTCATTGCCCCGATGCTGTGGGCCAGTCCGGCGCAGGCTGCCCGCACGACCGCGCCTGACCTGCCCGATGTACGTCGCACAGTGAGCTTGTCCGTGAGCGGGGAGTGGAGCGGCGACATCATCTTCGGCCAACTCGTGACCGGTCCATCGCGCGCGATGCGACCGATGCCCGTCGCGCTCGCTCTCACCCACTCCGGCTGTGATCTGGCTGGATGCCTCACGACGACGATCACGCTCGCCGAGTCAGCGGGCGTGCCCAGTGCGACGCGCATCGCTTCGGGCCTGTCCAGCGCGGCATTGAAGCCCACTGTTGTCGGGGTCGTCGTCCGCAGATCTGTGGGAGGGCTGGTGCTCGCAGAGCACGACGCCACGCTGACGATCGCGGCGATGGCCAAGCGCAGTGGTCCGGTGATTCGGCGTACGACGTTGGAGCAGGGCCCCACCGGCGAGGTCCTCACGGTGGCGCGCATCGCGCCCGTGCGCGCCACCATCACGATCGACGACCAGACGTTGAGCGGGACCGGAGAGTTGGTGAGGTCCCAGATCGTCGACTAGGTCCCCCCACTGTCGCCGAGTGTGCGCTCCCGTGCACGATCTCTGTCCGATCCGTGCACGGGAGCGCACACTCGTGGGGGGTGGCCGAGGCGGGACCGCGCCCGCCGCCCCACTAGCCTTCGGGCTATGGCGCGCACACTGAATCTGGCCCTCATCCCCGGTGATGGCATCGGCACCGAAGTGGTGGCCGAGGCCCTCAAGGTCCTCGACGCCGTCCGCGGCGACATGACCGTCATGACGCAGGAGTACGACCTCGGTGCGCGCCTGTACAACCGCACCGGCGAGACCCTCCCCCCGGCGATGCTGGAGGAGTTGCGCGGGTACGACGCGATCTTGCTCGGCGCCATTGGTGACCCCAGCGTCCCGCCCGGCGTCCTCGAGCGCGGTGTGTTGCTGCCGCTGCGGTTCGAGCTCGACCATCACCTGAACTACCGTCCGGTCAAGCTCTACCCGGGTGTCACCTCACCACTCGCGGGCAAGGGCCCGGACGAGATCGACTTCGTCGTCTTCCGCGAGGGCACCGAGGGACCGTACGTGGGCGCCGGCGGCGTCCTGCGCAAGGGCACCCCCCAAGAGGTCGCCACCGAGGAGAGCATCAACACGGCCTACGGCGCCGAGCGCATCATCCGCGAGGCCTTCCTGCGCGCGATGCGCCGCCGCAAGCACGTGACACTGGTGCACAAGACCAACGTGCTCACCAACGCGGGCAGTATGTGGAAGCGCACCTTCGATCGCGTGGCCGCCGAGTTCCCCGAGGTCGCCACCGACTATCAGCATGTCGACGCCGCAGCGATGTTCTTCATCACCCAGCCCGAGCGCTTCGACGTCGTCGTCACCGACAACCTCTTCGGCGACATCCTCACCGACATTGGCGCGGCCATTGGGGGTGGCATTGGCCTCGCGGCCAGCGGCAACCTCGATCCAAGCCGCAGCAATCCGAGCATGTTCGAGCCGGTCCACGGCTCGGCGCCGGACATCGCCGGCCAGGGCAAGGCCGATCCGACCGCCACGGTGCTGAGCCTCGCGCTGCTGTTGGACTTCATCGGCGAGGAGGACAAGGCCGCCCGAGTCGAGGCGGCGGTGGCTGCCGATCTCGCCGCACGGGGAGACGCCGTCCGGTCCACCAGTCAGATCGGCGATGCCCTCGGCGCCGGGTCGGCGGACTAAGTACCCTTCGTCCATGACGACTTCGGCCGACGCCCCTCGACTCGCAGACACTCATCTGTGGCCGATTGAGGTAACGCCGAATGACGCCCTCGTCCCCGCTGGGCGCCGCGCGGAGATCCTCGCCAACCCCGGATTCGGCCAGCACTACACCGACCACATGGTCCGGGCGACCTGGACCGAGGGTGAGGGCTGGCATGACGCCGAACTCGTGCCCTACCAGCCGTTGACGTTCGATCCGGCGACCAACTTCCTGCACTACGGCCAGGCGATTTTCGAGGGCCTCAAGGCATACAAGCACGCCGACGGCTCCATCTGGCTCTTCCGGCCGCTCAAGAACGCCACCCGGTTCAACAACTCCGCCCGCCGCCTCGCGATGGCTGAGTTGCCGGCGGAATTGTTCATCGCGTCGATCGCAGCACTCGTGAGTGCTGATCGCGACTGGACCCCGAGTGGCGCCGAAGCATCGCTCTACCTGCGTCCGTTCATGCTCGGCACCGAGCGTGGCCTCGGCGTTCGCCCATCCCGGGAGTACCAGTACCTCCTCATCGCGTCGCCGGCCGGTGCGTACTTCTCGAAGGGGATTCATCCCGTGACGGTGTGGCTCTCCGACGACTACGTGCGCGCAGCACCCGGTGGCACCGGCGAGGCCAAGTGCGCGGGCAATTACGCCGCCTCCCTGGTTGCCCAAGCCGAAGCCGCCCAGCATGGCTGTGATCAGGTCGTCTGGCTCGACGCCGCCGAGCATCGGTGGATCGAAGAAATGGGCGGCATGAACCTGTACTTCGTCTACGGGTCCGGTGATCAGGCCCGCATCATGACCCCGTCGCTCACCGGCGCGTTGCTGCCGGGTGTGACCCGCGACTCGCTCCTTACCGTCGCGCAGGACCTCGGCATCAGGGCCGAGGAAGGGCGCATCAGCGTCGAGGAGTGGAAGGCCGGCTGCGCCTCGGGGGAGATCACCGAGGTCTTCGCCTGTGGCACCGCCGCCGTAGTGACTCCCGTCGGTGAGGTGAAGTCGCGCATGGGCAACTGGACCGTGGGCAACGGCGGAGCGGGTGAGGTCACCATGCGCCTGCGCCAGGCCCTGCTCGATATCCAGACCGGCGCGGTGCCCGACAAGCACGCCTGGATGCACAAGATCATCGACGCTGACTAGGCGTCCCGTGCGCGAGGCGCCCCCGGTGTGTCGCCGAGGGTTCCCCGAGGATCCCTTCAAAGACCAAGCCCAGAAGGGGTATGCTCTTCCCGTGCTTCACGCCAGCATCATCATTACCTAGCGCATCGGCGCCGCGACGCGGCATCGATGCGCAGCCCTTCGCACCCGCGGGGGGCTTTTTGCTTGAGGAGGACCGACATGGCCACGCTGCCTCTCGGCGATGACTTCCACGTCTACGACACGACCCTGCGCGACGGCGCGCAGCGTGAGGGAATCGCCTACTCGGTCGCTGACAAGCTGGCGGTGGCCCGCCTACTCGACGACTACGGGGTCGGCTTCATCGAGGGTGGTTGGCCTGGCGCCCTGCCGAAGGACACTGAGTTTTTCGCGCGGGCTCGCGAGGAGATCGACTTCAAGACCGCCCAACTCGTCGCCTTCGGTGCGACCCGCAAGGCGGGGGTCACGGTGCAGGACGATCCGCAGGTCAAGGCCCTGCTCGACTCCCAGGCTCCTGTCGTCACCCTGGTGGCCAAGTCCGACGTCCGCCATGTCGCCGAAGCGCTGCGCACGACCAACGAAGAGAACCTCGCGATGATCGCCGACACGGTGCGCTTCTTGCGCGAGCACGACCGCCGCGTCTTCGTCGACATGGAGCACTTCTTCGACGGTTATAAGCACGATCGTGACTACGGCGTGCGCATCCTCGAGGTGGCCTTCGAGGCTGGCGCCTCGGTCGGCGTCATGTGCGACACCAACGGGGGCATGCTCCCGCAGGGCATGTATGCCGTGGTGCAGGACGTCCTCGCGCGCTCCGGCGTGCGCCTCGGCATTCACTGCCAGGACGACACCGGCTGCGCCATCGCCAACACGATCTCGGCGGTCGAGGCAGGCGTCACCCATGTGCAGTGCACGGCCAACGGCTACGGCGAACGCACCGGCAACGCCGACCTCTTCCCGGTCGTGGCCAACCTCGAGACCAAGCTCGATCTTCGCGTGCTCCCCGAGGGCAAACTCCGCGAGACGATGCGCATCTCGCACGCCATCGCCGAGATCGCGAATATCGCTCCGGACACCCACCAGCCCTACGCCGGAGTCTCGTCGTTCGCCCACAAGGCGGGCCTGCACGCGAGCGCGCTCAAGGTCAACGCCGAGCTCTACAACCACATCGATCCGGCGCTGGTCGGCAATGACCAGCGCATCCTCATCACCGAGATGGCGGGGCGCGCCTCGGTGGAGCTGAAGTCGCGAGAACTCGGCCTCGATATCGCTGATGACCCCTCGACACTCTCCAAGGTCGTCGAACGGGTGAAGGAGCTGGAGGCACGCGGCTGGACCTTCGAAGCTGCCGATGCCTCGTTCGAATTGCTCGTGCTCGATGCCGGCGACCAGGGTCGGCCACAACCGTTCACCGTGGAATCGTGGCGCACCATCGTCGAGCAGCAGACCGACGGCCGCGTGCTCAGCGAGGCAACCGTGAAGGTTCATGCCGGTGGACGACGAGCGATCGCCACCGCTGAAGGCAACGGCCCCGTCAACGCACTCGACCGGGCGATGCGCGAGGCGCTCGTCGAACTCTTCCCGGCACTGCAGTCCGTGCACCTCACCGACTACAAGGTGCGCATCCTCGAGGGCGTTGCTGGCACCGACGCAGTGACACGAGTCCTCATCGGCAGCAGCGACGGTCGCAAGAACTGGACCACCGTCGGGGTCCACGAGAACGTCATCGCCGCGTCCTGGACCGCGCTCGAGGACGCTCTGGCCTACGGACTCCTTCGCTCGGCCGACTGACTGGGCCTTCTTTCGTCACATGTGGGGGCTAAGCCCCCGGAACTGGCGAAAGAACGAGGGTGGTTGCCGTTCGGCTCGGGCGAGCCTGACAGGTAGGGTCACGGCGTGCGTATCGCCCGAGTTGCCCTAGGTACCGACGTGGTCTTTGCCTCCGTGGAGGGGGACATCGACGAGCGGATGTCCGTCCTGCCTGACGATGCCCTCCTACGGATCATCGACGTGCATCCCTTCGGTGAGATCACCTTCACCGGCCAGCAGATCACCGGCGCCCAGGCCCGGCTTCTGGCCCCTGTGCTGCCGAGCAAGATCGTCGCGGTGGGCAAGAACTACGCCGCCCACGCGGCGGAGATGGGCGGCACTCCGCCGGCCGAGCCGATGATCTTCCTCAAGCCCAATACCTCCGTCATTGGACCCGATACGCCGATCCGACTGCCAGCGATGTCCCAGCAGGTCGAGCACGAGGCCGAACTCGCGATCGTCATTGGTCGGCTCTGCCAGGACGTGCCCCTGGAGCGCGTCAACGAGGTCATCCTCGGCTACACCTGCGCCAACGACGTGACCGCGCGCGACCTGCAGAAGACCGATGGCCAGTGGGGGCGGGCGAAGGGGTTCGACACCTTCTGCCCGCTCGGCCCCTGGGTGGTCACCGACCTCGACCCGAGTGACCTCGCCATCTCGTGCGAAGTGGAAGGCGAGGCGCGCCAGTCCGGGCGCACCAGTGAACTCGTACACGACGTACCGAGCCTGGTGTCGTGGATCAGTCAGGTGATGACGCTGCTGCCCGGCGACGTCATCTTGACCGGCACCCCCGCCGGAGTGGGGCCGCTGCGCGATGGAGAGGAAGTGACCGTGACCATTGAGGGCATCGGCACGCTGGCCAACGAGGTGATCGCGTGAGCGACGTGCGCGTCCGGTTCTGTCCCTCGCCCACGGGCAATCCACACGTCGGCATGGTGCGCACGGCGCTGTTCAACTGGGCCTACGCGCGGCACACCGGCGGCACCTTCGTCTTCCGCATCGAAGACACCGACGCCGAGCGTGACTCCGAAGAGTCCTACGACATGTTGCTGGACTCCCTGCGCTGGCTCGGACTGGACTGGGACGAGGGCCCCGAAGTTGGTGGCCCCTACGGTCCCTACCGGCAGTCCGAGCGCATGGACATCTATGCCGATGTGGCCCGGCGACTTCTGGAGTCCGGTCACGCCTACCCCTGCTACTGCACGGCCGAGGAGTTGGAGGCCGAGCGGGAGAAGGCGCGCGCCGAGGGTCGCGCGCAGGGATACGTCGGCACCTGCCGTCACCTGACCGCGGAGGAGCGCGCGGCCCGCGAGGCCGAAGGTCGGTCCGCGGTCATCCGCTTCGCCATGCCTGAGCACGACTTCACCTGGAACGACCTCGTCCGCGGCGAGATCACCTTCACGCGCGACAACGTGCCCGACTACGTCATCGTGCGCGCGAACGGCGACCCGCTCTATACGCTCGTCAACCCGGTCGACGACGCGCTCATGCGGATCACCCACGTGTTGCGCGGGGAGGACCTGCTGTCGTCAACGCCTCGCCAGATCGCGATGTACGCCGCGCTCGCTGACATCGGTGTCGGCGACGGTGGCACGCCGCGCTTCGGTCATCTGCCCTATGTGATGGGGGAGGGCAACAAGAAGTTGTCGAAGCGCGATCCGGAGTCCTCACTGCTCATGTATCGCGAGGAGGGCTATCTGCCCGAAGGCCTGCTCAACTACCTAGCGTTGCTCGGCTGGTCAATGGGCGATGACCAGGAGTTCTTCTCCCCGCAGCAGATGGCGGAGGCGTTCGACGTCTCACGGGTGAGCCCTAACCCGGCTCGTTTTGACCTGAAGAAGTGCACAGCCATCAACGGCGACTGGATCCGCAGTCTGTCGGTCGACGACCTTGCGCAGCGGATCGTGCCCTACCTCGCGGCAGCCGACCTGGTCGGCGTACCCCTGACGCCGGAGCAGGAGCGCATCCTCGACGAGGGGGTGCCTCTGGTCCAGGAGCGCATGGAGACGCTCAAGCAGGCGGTCGGGATGCTCGGGTTCCTCTTCGTGGCGGACGACGACTTCGCGATCGACGAGGGCCAGTCGGTCGCCGACGAGTCCTCCCAGGCCGTGATCGGCGCAGCAATCGAGTCCCTATCGGGCCTGCGGGAGTGGAAGGCGGCGGATATCGAGACTGGTCTGCGCGCCGCCCTGATCGACGGGTTGGGGCTGAAGCCCAAGCTCGCCTTCGGTCCGGTCCGGGTCGCCGTCACCGGACGCAAGATCTCTCCACCGCTCTTTGAGTCGATGGAGATCCTCGGTCGCGACCGCTCCCTGGCCCGCTTGGCCGCTGCACGAGTCATCTGAACGGACGGGTATACTCCCCGGGTCGCTTCGCGCACCACGCGAGGAGATGCCCATGGGGTATGGGGTAATTGGCAGCCCAACTGATTCTGGTTCAGTTAGTCTAGGTTCGAGTCCTGGTACCCCAGCGAGTTCACGTGCTCTCTCACGTGCGCACGGCCCCGTTGTGTAGCGGCCTAGCACGCCGCCCTCTCAAGGCGGTAGCGCGGGTTCGAATCCCGTCGGGGCTACGCGATGAGGGGGGTCTGCTTCGGCAGGCCCCCCTCTTTTGGTTCCCGATACCTCGCCGAATGTGCACTCCCGCGCAGGATTTCGCGGCGTTTCGTGCGCGCCGGTGCACACTCGGCGGGGGGTTAGGTCGACAGGCGCTGGACCTCAGCGAGCAGCTGCTCGCGCAGGCGCGCGGACGGCTTGGCGAGCCCGTCGGCCGGTCCCGAGATGCTTACGGCGAGCAGCACGTCGCCGTCGGCCGAGCGAATCGGCGCGCTGATCGACCCCACTCCCGGGGCCCGTTGTCCCACGCTGTGCGCCCATCCGCGTCGGCGCACTGCCGCCAGATCCGCCTCGTCGTACGCTGCCCCGTTGAGCAGCCGGGATCGCTCGAATTCGTCGAGCCACGCGACCAGCACCTGGGCACCCGAGCCGGCACCGAGCGTGAGCAAGGAGCCCACCGGCACGGTGTCGCGTAGACCCGACGGCGGTTCGGCGGCCGCGACGCACAGGCGTTGGTCACCGATGCGGCGATAGGCCTGGGCGCTTAGTCCGGTGGCTTCACGCAGGCGATGGACGGCCTCCTCGGCAATGGGGCGCACCTCGTCGAGGCCCGCGGCCCAGCGAGCGGTGCGCGGGCCGAGGGTGAAGCGGCCGAGGTCATCGCGCATAAGCACGCCGTGGCACTCCAGCGCAACGGCCAACCGGTGCGTCGTGGCCCGCGGGATTTCGGTGCGCTTGGCCAGCTCCGCCAGGGGGAGTGGCTCGGTGGCCACGGCATCGAGGAGGGCCACGGTCTTGTCCACGACGCCGACTCCGCTAGACTCGTCCACACAGTGATACTGGCGTCTCACATACTGAGATGTCAATCATGAACACGGATGCAGGAGGCGCACATGGGCCGCACACTCGCCGAGAAGGTCTGGGAAGACCACGTCGTACGACGTGCCGAGGGCGAACCGGACCTGCTCTACATCGACCTGCACCTCGTGCACGAGGTGACGAGCCCGCAGGCCTTTGATGGACTACGCGTGAGCGGCCGCGTCGTGCGACGCCCCGACCTCACCGTGTCCACCGAGGACCACAACGTCCCGACGATCGATATCGACAAACCGATTGCCGATCCGGTGAGTGCAGCGCAGGTCGACGCATTGCGGCGCAATTGTGCGGAGTTCGGCGTCCCGCTGTACTCCCTGGGCAATGTCGAGCAGGGCATCGTGCACGTTGTCGGGCCGCAGATGGGCTTGACCCAGCCGGGCATGACCGTGGTGTGTGGCGACTCGCACACCTCGACACACGGAGCCTTCGGCGCCCTCGCCTTTGGCATTGGCACCAGCGAGGTCGAGCACGTGCTCGCCACGCAGACGCTGCCGCTCAAGCCGTTCAAGACGATGGCCATCACCGTGAACGGTGCGCTTCCCGAGGGCGTGACCGCCAAGGACTTGATCCTCGCCGTCATCGCCAAGATCGGGACCGGAGGCGGTCAGGGCTACGTCCTGGAGTACCGCGGCGAGGGTGTGCGCGGCCTGTCGATGGAAGGCCGCATGACGCTGTGCAACATGTCGATCGAGGCCGGTGCCCGCGCGGGCATGGTGGCGCCCGATGAGACGACGTTCGCCTACCTCGAGGGCCGCGACCGCGCGCCCAAGGGAGCGGAGTGGGATGCCGCGGTCGAGTACTGGCGCTCTCTGGTCACCGACGACGATGCGGAGTTCGACGCCGAAGTGGTGATCGAGGCCAGTGAACTCAGCCCATTCGTCACGTGGGGCACCAATCCCGGCCAGGGTGCGCCCCTATCGGCGACGGTCCCGTCGCCGGACGACGCCAAGGATGAGGTCGAGCGCGTTGCGATCGAGCGGGCGCTGGACTACATGGGACTGACCGCGGGGATGCCGTTGCGCGACATCACCGTCGACACCGTCTTTCTGGGCTCCTGCACCAACGGTCGCATCGAGGACCTGCGAGCGGCTGCCGACGTGCTGCGCGGTCACCAGGTCGCGGACGGCGTTCGCATGCTCGTTGTCCCCGGGTCCGCGCGCGTGCGGTTGCAGGCGGAGAGTGAGGGACTGGACCAGATCTTCCTCGACGCGGGCGCTGAGTGGCGTGGCGCCGGATGCTCGATGTGCCTGGCGATGAACCCCGACAAGCTCGCACCGCAGGAGCGCAGCGCGTCCACGTCGAACCGCAATTTCGAGGGCCGCCAGGGCCCGGGTGGTCGCACGCACCTGGTGTCCCCGCAGGTGGCTGCGGCCACCGCCGTCACCGGGCACCTCGCCTCGCCCGCCGACCTCGCCAACGCCTAGGAGATCTGTCATGGACGCTTTCACCACGCACACCGGTACGGCCGCTCCGCTGCGGCGCAGCAACGTCGACACCGATCAGATCATTCCGGCTGAATTCCTCAAGCGGATCACCCGGCACGGCTTCGAGGACGCGCTCTTTCAAGCCTGGCGCCAGGACCCCGAGTTCGTGCTCAATCGCCCCGAGTACCAAGGTGTTTCCATCCTTGTGGCCGGTCCGGACTTCGGTACCGGATCTTCGCGCGAGCACGCGGTGTGGGCGCTGCAGGACTACGGCTTCGCGGTTGTCCTGTCATCTCGCTTCGCCGACATCTTCCGCGGCAACTCGGGCAAGGCCGGCTTGCTCACCGCCCTGGTCGATCAGGACGTCATCGAGCAACTGTGGACCCTCGTCGAGGCGGATCCCAGCACGTCGATCACGGTTGACCTTGACGCGCAGACGGTCGCGGCCGGAGACCTCACCGCCACCTTCGAGGTCGATCCCTACGTTCGCTGGCGGTTGATGGAGGGCCTCGACGACGTGGGAATCACGCTCCAGAACGAGCACCTGATCTCAGAGTTCGAAGGCTCTCGTCCGTCGTTCAAGCCGACCACCGTCGGCTGACATCCGCGGACCTTGGTCGCAGGCCCAGATCACGTTGCCCAGCAACGAGATTCACGTCACGCGACATTCCGGGGAGTCGGTGGTGAAAGCACCCTGTACGTCGTACTAGGGTGAGGCCGACGCCGGTCACCGGACCGGCCCTGCCGACTACAGTCGGCCTGACTTCCCTCCGGAGGGGACTGACGTGAACAAGCAAGATCTCATCGAGTCTGTGTCGACTCAGCTCGGCCACAGCAAGCGCGATGTCACCGACATCGTTGAGGCGACTCTCACCGAACTCAAGCGCGCCGTGTCGCGTGGCGAGAAGGTGGCCCTCAGCGGTTTCGGCGTTTTTGAGCGCGCCCAGCGCAATGCCCGCATGGGCCGCAATCCGCAGACCGGCGAGGCCGTGAAGATCAAGGCCACCAAGCTGCCGAAGTTCCGCGCTGGCGCGGAGTTCAAGGCTGTTGTTTCGGGCGCCAAGAAGGTCGCCGCCCCGGCGAAGCCCGCCGCCAAGAAGGCCGCTCCGGCCAAGAAGGCTGCACCGGCGAAGAAGGCTGCCGCCAAGAAGGCTCCGGCCAAGAAGGCTGCCGCCAAGAAGGCTGCCGCCAAGAAGGCTCCGGCCAAGAAGGCTCCCGCCAAGAAGACCGCGGCCAAGAAGACCACCGCGCGCAAGCGCTAGGACTTCTGCACGACATCGCGAAGGGGTCGGATCCGCAGGGATCCGGCCCCTTCGTCATTCCCGGTGTCCGACCCTTGTGGTGGGTTGCGCGGCAAAGAAACCCACCACGACGGTCGGAAACCGGGGTTTCTACAGCAACGCCGCAGTGTGTGGGCCGACACCGAGGCGACGGGCATCCCACAGCCCGATCTCGTCGTCGACGTCGCGACGTAGCCGTGCAAACTGTCCGGGGACATCGTCGAGGATCGGCGCAGCGCCACTCGCTGCGTGGGCGGCACACGATCGATCGCCGAAGGCGGGGGCCAGTTCGGCTCCCAGGCGACTCATGAGCATCGTCGTCCCGACCCCCTCCGCGTCAGCGATGAACGCGCGCTCGTGGTGGGCTCCGCGATCGAGAGCCGTGGTGAGGTCCCCAGTCGTCACGGCAGGGACATCGGGGAGCAGGACCGCGACGGCTGCGTAGTGTGCGGCGGCGCGGGCAACTTCGGCGTTCAACCCAGCTCCCGAATCCGGCACGACCTTCACCTCGTCCAGGACGGCCGCCGCTTCGCTATCAGCGACAACGACGATGTGGTCGACGAATTCGCACGATCGGGCCGCATCGATGACGTCCCGAACCATGGCCTCGGCCAGCGCCATCCGGTCGGTGCGGTCCCAGGTGGCAAGCCTGCCTTTGGGCGTGGCCAGCCGCACCGGCAGCAGCAGGGTCCAGTGGGCGGGCACCTCGCCATCCAAGCGCACCCGACGTCATCGGCAGGTCGCGGGACCGCTGAGATCAGGACAGCGGGCGCCGCTTCCTGACAAACTCGAGGGGGACATGGAGGTGGAGCATTGAGACGGGTGAGCAAGCGCGACGGGTTGGGATTCGCCTACCGGTTTGCGGCGCTCATTCTCCACCCGCTCATGCGACTGATCACCAAGCGCGAGTGGTGTGGCACGGAGAATCTCGACGTCGACTCCGGCATCGTGGTCGCCGCCAATCATCTGTCCTGGTTCGACCCCATCGTGATCTCGCATGTCCTGTGGGACAACGATCGTCCGCCGCGGTTCCTGGCTAAGGACGTGCTTTTTCGAGCGCCCGGGGTGGGCTGGATCATGCGCAACGCGGGGCAGATCCCCGTGGTCCGCGGAACCAAGGATGCGGCGGCGGCGGTGCAGGCCGCTGTGGACGCCGCCCAGGCGGGGGAGTGTGTCCTGGTCTACCCCGAGGGCACCATCACCAAGGATCCGGACCTGTGGCCGATGTCCGCCAAGACCGGCGCCGCCCGAATCGCCTTGACCGCCGGTGTGCCCGTCATCCCGCTCGCACACTTTGGCGCGCAGGACGTGATGGGCCCCTACCGCAAGGAGTTCAAGGCCTTCCCGCGCAAGACCATGCGGGTCATCGTCGGACCACCGGTGGCACTCGACGACCTCTACCGCGGTGGACAGGTGGACAATGCCACTTTGCACGAGGCCACGGACCGCATCATGGCCGCCATCACCGAACTGCTTCGACAGATTCGCAAGGAGGAGTCATGAGCCGAGTCGCCGTCATGGGATCGGGTTCCTGGGGCACGGCATTCGCCATGATTCTGGCCGATGCCGGTGGGGACGTGGTCATGTGGAGCCGCGATCCCGAAGCGGCCCGGGAGATCAACGAGGAACACGTCAACCGTCGCTACCACGATGGCATTGCCCTGCCCGAGGGAATCCGCGCCACCGGGGACGCGGCCGAGGCACTCGCGGACGCACCCCTGGTGGTGCTCGCCGTTCCCGCGCAGACCCTGCGCGACAACCTTGGTCGATGGCGTGATCAGGTCGCCGACGGAGCGGTTCTCGTGAGTTTGATGAAGGGCATCGAGGCGGGCACGACGATGCGAATGAGCCAGGTGATCGAGCAGGTGGCCGGGGTCTCCCCGGCTCAGGTCGCTGTCGTCTCCGGGCCCAACCTCGCGCGCGAGATCGCGTTGCGGCAGCCCGCGGCAACCACGGTGGCCTGTTCTGATGAGGGCAGCGCTCGTCGCCTACAGGATGCGTGTACGACGGACTACTTCCGCGCGTACTGGACCACCGATGTAGTGGGTGTCGAGATCGGCGGCTCAGTCAAGAACGTCATCGCGCTCGCCAACGGCATTGCCGTCGGTGCCGGATTTGGCGAGAACTCGCAGGCTGCGCTCATCACCCGTGGACTTGCTGAGATGGCGCGACTCGGGATGGCGCTCGGGGCGGACCCGCTCACCTTCCAAGGACTGGCGGGTGTGGGCGATCTCATCGCCACCTGCCAGTCACCCCTCTCACGCAATCGCACCTTCGGGGTCAACCTCGGCAAGGGGCTCACGGTCGAGGAGACCATCGCGAAGACGCAGCAGACCTGTGAGGGGGTCAAGAGTTGCCAGTCCATCCTTGACCTCGCCCGGGCAACCGGTGTCGAGATGCCCATCACCGAACAGGTGGTGCAGGTCGTTCATCACGGGATGGGTCCCATGGACATGCTGCAGGCTTTCATGTCCCGCTCCCCGAAGCCGGAAGCCTCCCTGTACTAGGCGTCACACATTCGCGAGCGCGGCGGCGAGGTCCTGCCAGAGATCCTCGACGGATTCGATGCCGACGGAGAGCCGTAGGAGGTTTTCGGGGACCTCGGCGCTCTCCAATGGCCAGCGTCGACGCCGTTCGATCAGCGACTCCACACCCCCGAGGCTGGTGGCGTGCACCCATAGGTCTGTGCTGCGCGCGACCCGCTCGGCGCCTTCGGCCCCTCCAGCGACCTCGATCGACAACATCGTTCCCGGCCCGGACATCAGACGCCGCATGCGCTCGTAGCCAGGGTCATCCTTCAGTCCTGGATAGCGCACGCGCTCAACAGCCGCATGCTCCCCCAGGCGCTCAGCGAGCACCAGGGCGCTGGCCTGTGACCGGTCATAGCGGACCGACAAGGTGCGCAACCCGCGTAGGATCAGGTAGCACTCCAATGCACCCGGCGCGCCACCAAGGATCGTTCGACGGAAGCGCAGCGCCGCCGCGCGGTCCGCATCCGCCGTCACGGCGATGCCCATCAAGCCGTCCGAATGCCCTCCGATGGACTTGGTGGCGCTGTGGAGGACGACGTCCGCCCCCATCTCGAGGGGACGCTGACCCAGGGGAGTGGCGAAGGTGCTGTCGACGACCAGGAGCCCGGAAGCGCCCGCGCGAATCGCCGGGATATCGGCGATCTCCAGCATGGGGTTCGTCGGCGACTCCACCCAGATCGCATCGGCCCCTGCCGCGGCGGCGATGACCGCCTCAGTGTCGGCAATGTCGACCAGACGTAGGGCGATGCGTCCGATGTCGTTCAACTCGCGCAGCCGTACCGAGACCCCGGTGTACGTAAACCGAGCCGCGACGACGACAGCTCCCATGGGCAGCAGATCGATGATCGCTCCTGCAGCGGCCATGCCGGACGCGAAGGCGACGGCCTCGCCGCCT
>Ga0075460_10000003_pt1 | contig 69084 bp, 107 predicted proteins | sample DEB08_DNA_3_FD_77580 | JGI IMG/M metagenome (GOLD analysis project Ga0075460, IMG submission 77580) | Aqueous microbial communities from the Delaware River and Bay under freshwater to marine salinity gradient to study organic matter... | ecosystem: Environmental > Aquatic > Marine > Coastal ...
AATCTATTTCAGGTAACACCACAATTACTTTAATGAAAAATAGTTACTTTAGTGACTTTACAAACATAGGGGATTTATCTGCTAGTCAGTGGACTATTGATTCTACTGATTATTATATTTTATATAAACTAGATAACTCTCTTTACGGTGGTAAATCGTTAGAAAAATATAATCCACTATTAGGACCTACTACCGTTTTAGGTAGTATTGATAAAGGTATTGTTTTTGAATCAGGTCATAATTTTACTAGTTATAATACACAAGGAGAATCTTTATCAGAAGTAACTCAGGGTTCTACTGTAAATGGTATTCCTATTGATGCTGTATATAAACCTTTTACTTCCGCAGGTGTGAACAAGGACACCCCCTTTTCTGTTTCTATTAGCAATAAAATTAATGCACTCTCCTCAATGGTTGAGTTTGATATTATTAATCAGGAGCAAACGGATGGGCAGACTATTTATTCATTAGGTTACATTTCACCCGTTGTAGCGGGGAGAGTCTATGGTGGAAATAGAAATGAAACTTGGCTTGAAGGTGCTGATACTATTTCGGGAAGATATCTAGACTCCTTCTATTTATTAAACGGTCAAGGACTTCCCAACGGTGGATTTATTCACTTTTTGGATAACGAAATGCAAGCAGGCAACCCTGATATTAGCACGGCCTACGCGCCTATGCCATTTAATCATGTTTTTGATGACGACCCCGGCTATGTTTCTACTGTTTCCTCACAGTATGTAACTCGTTTTGGTCCTCCCATTTGGAGATATACGAACAAGAATCAAAGTGATTTTACACAAAGATTGGGAAGTATTGGCACAATGACCCCCGAAATTGAAGACTTCCCCAATGATTATTACGACAATGGTGGTGAGTTTAAATTTAACCTAAGTGGTTATCGAGCCGCTTTAGAAGAAAAACATACCAACGATAAAAATAGTGATGAAACTTTATATTATCTTAAAGATAAATCTAATGAAAGATTGGGCGTTAGACCCGCTCTTGGTTCTAGATTCTTTGATGTAAACCGCTATCCTTCATCTTTTCATTCAAGTGCTAATAATATCGGTAGACTTATTGATGAAGATTTACTTAAAACCAATTATTCTGCTTTTGAAATTTGGGACACAAGAGCAGGAACTTTACATCTCTTTGCTCCCGGTCACGTTTATCCAGAATCTAAAATGAATTGGGATAATCTAGACTCACACTTTGGGGCAAAATCATTAACAGACTATTCTATTATTTTAAAGCGTGATGGAGAAAGTAGTAGCACTTTGAAACATGGAAGTGATACATACCCGACAGATTGGGCAGGTGTGTCTAATATAGGTAATCGTTTAGATAGAGATTATGAAAATAGAAAAATTGTGGCCTCTACAGGGAGTAGAAATAGATTTAGTCTTGTAAGACTAACTGAAGTTACATTCGATTTTTTGATGAATGAAGTAGATTATGAAAATTATGAACCGGGAAAGCAAAGCACAGATAATACAATTAAGGGATTCTTAGAACAACAAAGACCAATGAATTGTTATGTTGCTTCCGACACCACTGCTGATTTAACATCTGATTCGGATAATACTAGCGACCTTTTACTTATTGATGATATTAGCTGGATTGACGTTAGTAAAACTCAAGATATTTACACAGAGCCAGACTACAACGATGTGATTAAACATTTAGGAAGATTGGACACAACCTACAATGGTGGAACGGGGTATTCGGGGGCTTCTTCGCCCTACACTATTAGACTAACGGCTAATTGTTTAATTGATGCTGTTCCATCAGGCACTTCTATTTATTACACGGAATACGACCCTTCAAATGAAACCTATCTCCGAGTGGTTAGAACATCAGACCAAGAGTTAGCATATACAGATAGTTACTCTATTTCTAATAAGTCGGATATAATTAATAAGACAACATCTATCACTTTACCAAATACGCCGTATACACTACCCACTGTATTATCAGGAATAACTGCGGCGACTCGCGGGTTTATTAAGCGTCCAATTATTCTTGATAGAACAGGGACTTATGATACAGTAGAAACTAATGAAACTTTTGCACAAAGAGTTATGCATAACTCACAGTCAGGAAAAGGAGTTTTTGATTACGGAAATATGGATGTAGTTATTATTAAATCTGAAACATTCCCAACGGAGGCTCAAAAATCCATTAGCGATTTGTATAATTTTGAAGGTGCTATGTTATCGGATATTACTACTAGTATATCTAATATAACACTTAGTCAGACTGTAAATAGTGTAACTTATGACGACCCCGATTTAATTTCCACTGATACCGCTTTCTTGGAAACAAATATTAGTGGAACTAATGATGAAAAGGTGCGCCTTACAGAAATTTTATTTAGACCTAAATTACCCGCATGGGATAGTGCCAATGTGGATGGTGATGAAGCGGTGTTGAATTTTAATATAAGTTTTACAGCATCTTCTTCATGGTTAGATTATTGTAATAATTTAAGTGGGTATTATTTATACAATGTATCAGAATCTACTCTACATTATATTAAATCCCACACAATTAGCAAACAGAATGGGTTTAGTCACCACATTAAAATTGATAACTTTTCTTTATCATTTTCTACTAATGATGATATTAGATTGTTAAAAATATCTCAGAATTGTTTCTATGACTTTAGCCCAAAAAATATTACACTAAATGATTTCAGTTCTATTTATACTAAAATCCCCGGTAGTAATAAAATGCATTCCGAGTTTAATATTTCAGGCAGCAGAACATTAGACGGTAAACCAATCTACGAAGAATCGGGTATTAACTCTCTATACTGTCTTATTCATATTGATGGTGATACAGCCAAATACCTAGTAAATAGAAACTCTGGTTCTGCTACCTTACAAAACACATTTTCTCTTGGTGAACATAATGTATACCTAACAGATGGAATTAATAAAAATACCACGAGTATGAAAATTACACAAGATGCAAGTTCAAACTTACAACTATCCTTTGGTAAAATGCGGGAGATGTTAGGAGCAACTTCAGTGGGTTCTATTTTCACAGTAACAGTGGACAAAGGAGCCACCTTTACACCCACTAAGGCTCAAATTGGTGTTCCGTTTAACATTGTCTACGAAGCGGAGGATATTGTAGATGATATCTTATCCAGCGTCGGATTGACTTTTAATAAATCCACAGTGGGTAATGACTACTACATGTCTGCTAACTTTACAGGACAAAACGCCTTTACTGCTGCTAACTCTGTGTTATCATATAAGGGGAAGAAATTATTAGTAAACGGTGAGGATATTTCTATTGTCGCGGATGAAGAAGACCGCTTTTATAGAGATATTGAGATTGCTGAAGATAAATCAACGTATAAGATTACTAACATTCGTCGAGATAAATCCCTATTCGACCAATTTAACACTATCGCTGTATATGGTGATGGCGTTAAAGCATTGGCTAAAAACTACCGCGAGATTAAGAAGAAGGGGAGGGAGATTACAAAGGAGGTCTACGACTACACAATTACTAACCAAAAGCAGGCTGATGAAAGAGCGGCCAAGCTTTTAAAAATCCACTCTCGTATCAATGACGCGATTCAGATTGATATTGGTGACGATGTTCCCTTTATCGCACCCGGACAAATTATTTCAGTTTATTACCCAAGCGAGGGCATCTATCGCGCCCCCTATATTGTTATTGAAATTGAACGCTCTTTTGGTTCCCCTACTAAGGTTAAACTAGGGGAATACAACCGCGATTTGGCTAACACAATGAGTCTTCTTCTCAGCGAAACTCGCAACCTTCAGGGACTAACAAAGCAAAAGGTTTATAGCAACGTAACGTCACCTAACATTGATATCTCTTCTGTTAGACTCAAGTTTGTAAAGGCTGATATTACAAACCTAACAGATGATACAACTTCAACAATTGGATTTGGATATATAATTGGATTTGATTCGGAGGTAGGACCATGATTGTAAGAGATGCTAGAGAAAGTGTGAGAGATTATATTATCACAACGTATAATAGGTATAAAATTGGAACGGGTGGGGATTCAACCAATCCTAATGCGGGGGATTTGGATTCCCCAATTTCTTCACTAACCGCAGTTACAGGTTCGGGGGCTTCTTCTGAATCAACGGTGGAGTGGAAATTTACTGTGCAAGGTTCCTCATATATTGGAAACACTATTAAAGAAGTAGGTATATTTGACTCTAGCGGCAATATGCTATTAAGGGTAAACTATGACGGCATCGGACCTTTGACTAGCACGGACGAAATTGAATTTATTATTGTAATGGAGGTGGACTGATGGTAAACTCGCCGGGATTTATTAAATCATTAACGACAGGAATTAGCGATACAACAGAACTTATAGACGGAACGGATAAACTGCATTCGGGTATTCTCGACGCGCTGTTTGCAATCTCTTCAGGTTGCTTTATTACAAGCGAACACGGCGGATTTACTGAAGATACTACGGGTGCGAATACATCTTACACTCTAGCAGGTGAGATTCAATATGTAATCAATGGACAACCGGCAATTCAGACCACCGACCAAACAGTTACTATGCCCGCCTCCTTTGCTACATATAACCGCTATGTGCTTATTTACTTAGACTCATCGGGTGTTATTCAAACCGCTTCTCCTGCTAGTCAGTCGGCACAACCAAAGGTTAGCAAACTTCCTGCCAATTCAGCACCTATCGCTTTGGTGGAAATTACTCCGGGTAATGATGGCGTGGCACATAACGTGCAGATGTATTTATCACTTGAAGAGTATAAGGATGCTAGTTTGATTAGAGTTAAGAATGACTCCGGTTCTGATATCGCTAAGGGTAAGGCACTTTACATCAGTGGGACACACAATGCAAATCTTCCTGAAGTGGGATTGGCGGATGCTTCTAGCGCATCAACCATGCCCTGCATTGGTGTTTCCTTTGCCGCAATTACTAATGGTGACGAAGGTTTTGCTGTTGTATTGGGAAGGGCTACAGGTATTGCTGCAAACTTCACAGCGGGAGATACACTATACGTTTCCACTACCGCAGGTGCTTTAACTAATACTAAACCTACAGGTGCTACGGATTTGATTCAAAACGTGGGTATTCTTATGGCCGCCGATGCTTCTAACGCTAAGGTGTTTGTTACAGGTATTGGTAGGTCAAACGATGTTCCTAACTTAGCCTTTGTAACCGCAGACAGTTCAGGCTTGGCTAACGGCAGACAGTTAAATGCGGGGACGGGAATTACTGTAACAGATAATGGAGCAGGTTCCACGATTGATATTATCAACTCCGCGCCGGACCAAACAGTTAGTTTAACAGGTGGTGGGATTACCGCCATTACAGGTAGTTATCCTAATTTTACTATTACTTCAACTGAAGCAGATACATTAGATAGTGTTACAAATAGGGGTAATGGAACCTCAAATAGCATTAGTGTTGGTAATTTTACAGGTGGAGGGACAATGGTTAATAGTTCTTTGGAAGCAAATACCACAAATTTTGGAATTGGTTTTACTTTAGGTCATAGATATTATTATGCTAATGAAGCAAGCGGTATTCTGATTTTAGATGCGGGAGCAGATGGACAGGTTATCACTATTAAAAATATACATGCTAATACCTTAACCTTACAGGGTAATTTGCCCGCTGTAGAAATTGAGGGTAATGTTGTTTCTTCAGCAGACCAAAGATATACAGGTCCTAGTATAATTACCCTCCCACAATACGAATCTATTACTTTACAGTATGTATTAGATACAGGAGGTATTTCACCGGGTTGGTATATTCACAATTCAGACTTATCGGGTAGTGGTGGTATTGCCAATGTAGTAGATGATACTACACCGCAACTCGGTGGTGATTTAGACACTAATGGAAATAATCTAACAGGAAACTTCTCCGCTACAGGTGAAACTAGATTATGGAAGGCTTCAGTAGTTACTACTAATAACCCTACTTATGCACCCCACGCGGGTAGTTATATCTTAGTCACGGGTGCTGTAACATTACCTACAATTACAGCGGTGGGAGAACAATATGTTTTGATTAACAATTCAGGAAGTAGTCAAACTATTACTTCGGCTAGCACATTAATTCCTGCTTCCCCATCTATTGCGGATAAAGCAGCCGTAACCGTAGTAGCGATTGATGCAACAAATTGGTTTGTAATTGGGTGATTATATGTTATCGGCTACAATTGGTTCATCGCAGTTGGGTAACAAATTTTCTTTATCTAGATTTACATTACCTCATAGTGAAATAACTAATATTGTAGTAAGTGCTAAGGAAGCAACTGATTTATTTATTGGTGGTGGAACAATTTCATTTACTATGACTGATGGTTATATTAGACAATATGATTTTTCTTCAGAAACATTGACTGTTCCTAGTTACGATACCACTAATACTATTTCAACTTTAAATACAGGTGTGACGGCGATTCGTGGTGGAACTTGGGGTAATTCTGGAACTAAATTAGCATACAGCGGGAGTAATGGAACTGCGTATCAAAGAACATCTTCCGCGTATACACTTGCAGGTATTGGTCCTGCTTCGACAAATGCCGCCGGTCTTGGCGACCTTCAGGGTGTTGCTTTTAATGATACAGGAACTAAGGTATTTTATTGTCGAGCAGGAGCAGTAAGTCAGGCTACTTTATCAACACCGTGGAACATTCAATCTCGCGGTTCATTTACTTCGTTAACCACATCAACAGATACAGACTCGGATGGAGGTTCAATTAACAATCTAACTTGTATTAGATTTTCGGCAGATGGGACAAGGATGTTTGTTTCATATAGAGATAGTTTTGGGGATGGAACATCACCTTTACATTATCCTGCTATTGCTCAATATAATTTATCTGTCGCTTTTGATATTACTACCGCTGTTTATGTAATGAATCTTAAACTAGATATTAATATTGGTGCATACCCATCTTCTCCTTATATCGGTTGGGTCACATTTATTACAGGGTTTGATTGGAATGCAACGGGCGACAAATTAGTTATTGTTGGAGCGCATCCTGCGGGTAATGGTAATGTTCTACTTTTTAGTTAAACTTATATAGTCGAATGAATTTGAAAAGAGTGTAGGTGTTATTATGTCGGATGAAGTTCAGAATGTTAGACTCGATAATCTCGAAGCTCGTGTTGGAAAACATGATTTGATGTTAGAAAAGATGGCCTCCGCTCAAACTGATATGATGATTAGTATTGCCGAACTTAACACACAGGTTTCCACCGCTATTGAATTAATGAAGCGTGGTGGTGTGATTCTAGTAGCCATTGTAGCAACAATGTTAGGATTAGATGTAAGTGCATTAATGTGAAGTGGTATTATGGGATGGTTTGGTATCTTAAAAATGGGAGTTATCGGAACTATTTATACAGTAGACGGCAAACAATACCATTTTTCCCCACAAGATATTGAAAGATATAACCAATTATATAATGAAACTCAAGGTAGTAGTTCCGAACAGAGAAAAAGAATTGCTTTAAGAAATACTATTAGAGAGAGAAATATTCAACCGAGGTGAAAATAATGTCGTGGACTGAAATTCTTAAGGCTACTAAGAAGGAAATTAGAGATGCTGAACGCAAATGGGTTCAGAATACAATTACAGATATTGATAGACACACCCCTATTAAGGTTCAATTATCCTATCAACCCAATGGTAGAAAGGGAAATGTTTATATAATTAATGATAGAGACGGTAATATCCCACTATTTCACGAAATTAAGGATTATTTTAAGTCAATGGGAAGAGTTGAAGAAATTGGTGAAAGAACCTTTATGGTAACAGAAAGAGTATTTTAAGGAGGTATGTAAATGGGAGCACAAAAAAATTCTTTTAACGACCGTATGATTAAGTGGACCGCTTTACCTGCGGTCTATCTATGGCTCGCAGCAAGTGGGGCAGTAGTGGCTATGGGTATTCTAAAACCTGAAGTGGTGTTGATGAACCTTGAAGGTTTTATCGCCCTTATCGCCATCATTGGTGGAACCGCTCAACCCGCGTTTGCAACCATGCTCGAACTATGGAAGAGTGAGCAACAGACTGAAACTGAACTCCACCCTGAAGTTATTCGCGCTAACACCGATGCTATGGTTGCTAAGGCTGAACATGACCGCAGGGTTGAAATTATGAAGGTTGAGCATCAGCATTGTTTGGAGCATGAGCGTCAAAGGGTAGAACTTGGTATTCACCCTCACAATTATACGGATGGTGAAGAATGATGGTAGATTACGAAGACGTGGTTGCTATTAATGATGAAGTCATGAATAGTTATTTGAGTAGGTTTCCGGGCTATAAAGATATGTATATTGAAACTATGGATGGTGTTTTTAGTGAAGGTAAATCAGAAGAAAAAGCAACTCAAGAATTTATAGCATTGTTTCAATCTGGTTTTAGTAAATTAGCACAGACTTATCTTAACGATAAAATGCAAGAATTATTAGACATGGGAGATAGATTCCAAACAGATTCTGATGTAAGTTTAAACATTCATAGTATTCATTTTTCTGCTGCTAGACTAATACTTCATTATGTAAATAACCCTGCTAAATATCAAAATTTTATTTTTAGATTAAATAAAAAAGCGATTGAGGCCGCTAAAACTACGTTGAATCGCGGAACTAGTGTAGAGTCTAATATTGTAGATTTCCAAGATATATACGCAAGTGCAAATAAATATAAACCTTCATGGCGAGATATACTAAAACAAGGTTAGTTAAAATCAAAAAGTGGCCTGACCTATGAAAAAAGCGTAAAAAAAGGGACGCCGCCCCTCCGGTTAAGGAAGGACGACGCCCCAAAAGGTTCACCATTCTAATTTTGCAATCTCAAATTCCCCATCGTCTTCGTTAAAATAACGAAGTTCTTTATTCTCTACACCCATCTTCCAAACGTCTAACGTAAGTTTTGAGTCTAGAAGACAATACTTAACTACATCTTCATACTTACCTTCCGCCCACCATCGGACGGCAGTTAAACCATCTGCGCTCTTTTCTGCATCTAGATTACTTTTTGCTAGATTATCTAGATGAACGCGCTTACCTACGGCTTTAGTCATAAGCCTGCTTGTATCAATACAACGCTCTTCTTTATCTTCTAAGTATTTTCTAATACAGTAGATATCCATTGAGTCCCGCAACGCGGGTAGGTCAAAGGAAACGATATTATGACCTAGCAATTTACCACCCTTTTCAAAGTGGTCGTCTAAATCAAACTTTAACTCTCTAAGCGATTTAACAATCGCCCCTTCAATCTCCATTGGCTTATCAACATAAACTGTTGCATTCTCCCCATCCCATGTTGTAGCACATGAGATAATCCACATGTGGGTGTTTTCCCAACCTCCAATATCTGCCGCCGTGTTTGCTGTTTCAATGTCTATTGATAAAATGTCGCTCATTAATATACCTCCGCATCCTTAATTTGTTCTACTGTGTAGCCTGATTTATACATTCCAAGAATACTATATAAATATTGCTCGTCAATAAAGTTTATCAAAATGTCTATTAAATCTAACTTGTCCTCTTCCTCAAGGAAGGTTCGAAGTTCTAAAAGAGTCTTTGCCTCAATCATTGTTCTTCCTCCTAACTTCTGTTCTGTTATTTCCTACGTTTCTTGTTTCAAATAGATGTTCTACATCACTCCACACGCGATAGAATGTCGCGCGGGCCTTTCCTGTTCTTTTCATATAATTTGTAATCAACTGAGTCTTGGGAACCCAGTTGCCCTGTTTCTTATTGCTCTCTTCATAAATACGGAGAACGATGCCCTCCTTTGTTTGCTCCTTTACACGACGCGGCGACTTCTTCAATGTATCGCTAAACCAAGTTGTAATTGAGTCAAAACTCGTATCAGTCAAGATACGCGCTTGGTCTATGTGTCGCAGTTCAACCGTAGTGCTACGTTCAGCGATAGCGGAAAGAGCAGCAGCAATACACATATTGTTAATTGTATTCATCAAGAAGGTGTTCAATGCGGCAAAGATATGGTCGGGGAAACTTTGCATATATTTCCTCATACCTCGCCAAATAACCTTCAAGCGATTCTTAGCATCGTTAGAAAATACAACCACCTTTCGCTTATCTCCCACTTCGGCTAAACGACGCTCAACCCAAAGATAAATGTCGTAAATCATCTCGGAGAACTCAATTTGGAAAATTTCCGCGCCATCATCTCCACCGACAATTTCACCCACTTGGTCTAGATATTCTTCCTCCATCTGTTCCTTGAGAGATTCAGGAACCTCACGAACATACAACCACATACGCTGAAATACACCCTTTGTTAGAATAACCTTCTCTAATCCCTCAGGTGGAAGAGTAGTTGCCCACAAACTGCGTTGGCAATCTACTACAAGGTCTTTACCCCACTCAGTCAAACGCTTCTTGATTAGGTGTGTATCTGAATCAAGACGGTTCATAAACTTCTGAAACATCATCACGGTGTCTTGCTTGTGTTGTGTTTCCTTGAAGATACCTGAGTGTTCAAACTCGTCAAACGCGATAATCCCTGAACCAAATAGAGCACCGGGAATATCAAGGTCAATAAACTCAGGGATAGGGTCGCCGTTAATATCTAAGTTATCCTCACCTCTCACCCAATCAGGATTCTTCACATCGAACTTCTTTGTGCCGAGAAGTGCTTGGTCTGTAAATGCGTCGGGATTGTTTAGAGTAAACTCCTTCACATCAGTTAGTGGTCCTCTTGGTGGGTTGCGTGTAAGGGGGTGTTCATTTAGCAGTTGAAAAAGCCTAGCCCAAACGGGAGAAAGAAAGTCAAACATTGTTGTCTTACCACTCCGCGCTGTTTGAACCCATGTGTAATGAATCCGTGGGTCAAGGGATAAGCGCCCAATTGGGACACGCACCATGTCCTTTAACACTTGTCCAAGCGTAACATAGAAGGACATAATTGCGGGGTAGTTATTGTAAAGAGAAAACTCAGTTACAACTTCTTCCCAACGAATTACACACGCGGGTAGTTCAGTCTTTTCAATTCTTTCTGTATCAAATTCATTAACATCAAGAGATTCGAGAGCATCATATAACTCCCACTCGTCAATGTCTAAGTCTTCTGGCATTAGTATTTCACCTCTTCTTCATTGTTAAATATCTCTACGATATTACTCGCAGTTGCTTTCCCAATCCCTGTTACTTTGCTCAGGGTTTTCGCATCCTGCATCGCTATTTCTAACACGCTTAGGTGTTCTTTAAGCAGGGTGTGGGCCTTCTTGGGAGAAATGCCCTTGATTGTAGATAGTAAATCTACTCTTGCATCATCAGTTCGTGTCTTCTTCGGTAACATTTTACGCATATCTAACTGTTTATTTGCATGATGAGCAGATGCTACTACAATTTCTCCCGCTGTTCTAGAGTCGGGAACCCAAATAACCTTAACATTTGTATTTAGATTAATAGAAGCGATGGCTCCTAAGACTTTACGCTCTAATCTAGACTTATATTCATGTGTAATCTTTCTCTTTTTAAGTAAATAACTTCCCACTTCGTTAATATCACCGTGAATTAATAAAATATTACGCTCGTATGTGTCTTCCATATTACTTAACTGATTTAATAGTCTGTTATTCTCTAATGAGTTAAGAAAATCGTTAATTTCTTTTGCTTCGATGCAAATATTACCGATAATATAGTCACCAATGTCTAATTGTTTCTTTTCTACTTTAATTCTTGCCCTTGTAGCATATAATTCTACATTATGGGAGAGTTCTGAGTCTTCTCTATTATCTATTACTATCATTTCTAATCCTCCTTAGGATATCGCCAACACTTACCTACACAATAACCTTTGCTAATTAAAGTATTGCATGATGGAGCCATGTGTCGCTTTTTAACTGCATAATCTACAAACTTTTGCGTCTTCACCGCGTTGTAATCAATCCATACGTCTTCATTAGAAGCGATGGTTTCGATTTCATCACATACGATGGTTGTAATATCATCCAACGCATCACCCGAAACCTCTCTTGGCTTACAATCTAACCCTTGTTCTGTAACCACCATGTCTGATAATACTTCATTATACCATTGGACGAGATAATGACGCGCCTCATGTCTTGGGTTTTCAGTCATTACCGCAGTTCTCAAACAAGGGATAATAGGTAATACACCGGGAGATTCTACTGAATCAATCTCCACCTCAGCCACTCTCATTTCTTTCACCTCAGGCCATTTCACGATTTCTTCTCCATAATACTCTTGCTTAATACTTCTTGGGCGTTTAGACACGTCTAGAACGTGTTTTAACGGCCTTGAAAGGTCTTCATGGTTCAAGACTACAGAAAACCTTTTTGCGCCCATATGATAGGTGTTATGAACCCTTCTAAGTCTAGCCGTATTAATCACTCTATTATCAAGTCTTGGAGATTTGTAAATCACATCATGGCAGATATCAAAGAAAGCCTTCACCTTACGCAAATCAAAGGTGCGCTTTCCATAGACAAAGATATAGAAACCCCTGCCTGAAAAGGCCATAGTGTGTTTTAGGTTCTTTTCCATCAACCAATTGTGCAACCTTTTTAAATCTGTGTATGCATCCTCAAGACTTTCTTCACCATGAGCGTCAATATCTAAGAAAAGACGGTCAATATTTACTGTATGTTCTAGACCCCGATTGTGTGTAAAATCATCGTAATCATAGACTGATGTGTATACATTCATTTTACCATTATAGGTTTTGATAAAATCAATATATTCATCTCGTGTTTCTACTACTACACGACGCGGTTGGACCGCTGATTCTAAGTGGGAACCTGCCCACATTTCACGGGGAAACTTCATTCAATTCACCTGTTTTATATCTTTTCTAATTTGTTCCTTCAGTTCTTCCTTTGTTAGAGATTTCATTCCCTCTTTAAACTGTTCTTCAAGAGGATTTTGCACTTCAGGGGTTTCTTCTTGTTCTTCCGTCTGCATAACAACAGTAGCAGTTTCAAGATGTTTTAGTATCACGGGTCTAAGTTCTCTTGTAAATTCCTGTTTAAACTCATCTAGAAGTCGGTAAAACATACCTGTTGATTCTACTAAGTATTTTAAACTATAATCATAATTACTAAGTAGAGTATCAAGTGTTTCATCTAGTTTCATAACCTCCCCGAAGGTCCACGGTCGGTTAAGTAATTGTGCTAGTAATTCCTTATTAGAAGAAATCATAATTCACACCACCACCTGCTGCTTCACAAGCGGTCTTAAAGCCGCACTTATCACACTTTTTGTAAAAGGGTGATGCTGTGAAGGTCTGCGTTAAATAAGCATCTACCAATTTCTCCATAGAGTTTATAACTGAAGTCATAGACCGCTTCTTTACTTCTTCGACGTAGATGTAATTACTAGCAGGGTAAAACCAACCCCAATGTGTGATACCAATTGAGGGGTCAAGTCCCGCGTCAATAAGTGTTTGCTCATTACATTCCTCAAAAAGAAGCTGATAAAATGCCATCTCTTTACGCATATGGGTTTTCTTACTATCTTTCCACGGTCCGGTCTTTAATTCAAGAGGAATGTAGCCTCCGTTATCTAAGAATATTCGGTCAATGACTCCCTGAAGGTGGACACGGATGCCGTTAATCTCATATTCTGCGTCGAGGCAAATCTCATTTCCTACAGGTTTAAATAGGTCAATTGTTCCTTCAGTTACACATTCAAGAAAACGTTCAGCATTCCAAGCAGACATAGCGCGATAAATGTCCTTACTTTCTTCATCCTTTCCTTCGGGGTAATATGTTCGGAAATGTTTTACCAACGCTGAAGGGTCGTCAATGAGAGGCATCGCCTTTTCAATATCCATCGCTTTCCAAAAGTCTTCCTGTGCATTGTGAATATCCGTTCCACGAATCATGGCGGCATTGACTTCCTGCTTAACCTTACCTTCACCTAATGGGTTGTAGTTCATTCGATAGGATTCTTGGCAGAAATTAAAACTACCAAGAGAAGATTTGGTGATTTTAAGCACCGGACCTCCTTCTGCATCGGGGTTCCATTGATAGGAAAATCCATTGTCCAAATCCTTTTCACTCCATTCAGTTACATAAGTCATTTTTCTTCCTCCCACATTCTGCGAGCAAACGCAACGGCTACCTTTTTACATTTACTACAACGCAGTTCGGCCTCGATGTGTTCTTCTTCTTCATTGTGATACAAAACACGCTCCTTGACTGTTTGCCAATTATGTTCACATTTCATTCTTCTTCCTCCATTCTTTCTAGGTATTCAACACTTTTCTTTACAATATCAATATCATGCATTACATCACCAAAGATACATTGAACAAGAAAACCAATTTCTGTATTATCAGAAAACTTGTCGGTTAGTAGAAGAAAGCCACCGATGATTTCTCTACATCGTTGGTTGAAATCCTCAATATCTAACCCTCTTTCGTTCATACGTTCATGCATCAATCTCATTCTTTCGTGGTAACTCATGCTTCCATCTCCTTTAATTCATCAATTAGTTGGGATGCTTCGCCTCTTGTTAGTCCTTCTAAGGACTCTTTATTTAATTTATGGTTTTTCTCATCACAGAGTTTAGTGATGTAGTCAATCTGTCGGGTAGTAATTGGGCCATTGGGGTTCTTAACAGACTTTGCCCCACCCGTAGTATCAATGGCTTTTCTCCGTAGAGAAGCGGTTGTTTCATCGTGGCATTGACGACAAACTTCAACCACATTAGAGCGGGAGTGAATGAGATATTCACGCCCAATTTCACGGCAACGGTTTTGTGAAATAATGTGATGCCATTCGGTTTCTCTCACTTCTTGGCAAATCGTGCATGTTCCAGTTTTAATCCAAAATCGTCGCTCCTGTTTAATTACTTCGAGTAATTTTTTATCTAATACTTCCATTTGTTCATTCAATTTTTTCTTTCTTTCGTATAACTTAATCATACTTTTAATATATGTTCCTTCCTTTTTTCCCATTTTACCACCACGAATCTAATGTTTGTTGAAATACATCGCGTTTAATTTCCTTAATATTCCAACCTAAACTTTCAAAAATTAGTTCGGATTTATTAATCACTTCAGCCTCAGCGATAAAGTCTAAGTCGGGAGTAAATTGTTCAGCTTCACTTAGGTTCTTAAAGGCGATGTAGTTAGCCTCTTTAGATTCACCGTTTAGTAGATAACATTTCTCGTCTAGGTCTTTGTTATCTATACGCATAAAGTAGTATGAATCTCCCACTCCAATATTTCCATAGCCTTGTTGATTGTAATATACAATCCCCGCTACCCCACCACCGATTGCATCGTATTCTTCGATTGGTTTACGAAGTCGAGAACGTTTAATTACATTATTAAGTTCTACCTGTCCCTTAATGATTTCTCCATAGGAGTCATTACAATACTTAATAACGGTTTCTTTGTTTTCGAATAGTGAAATCATCTTTAGTAGATTTTCCTGATACTCCTTAGCGAAGGTTGTTTCGTTACTCTTCTTCATCTCAAAGCCCATTACAAAGAACTTATTCTCATCTAGAAAATCTCCATCCTTCCAAGAGAGCCAACCGCAGTAGCGATTCTTTTTCTTAGTTAAGAAAAACTTCTCAGCAAACTTTTCAAACTCCAATTCCACGGGGTCACGAAAAACCTCGCGGCTGATATAGTGGTTAAGTTTCTCTCTCAATTGGTGCGCGTCTTCAACATCACGGACCTTGATAAATACGGAGTCTGTGTGTCCATAGATAACTTCGTAACCGAGTTCCTGTGCTTTAAAAGCAGTAAGACGCATAGCACGGCGAGCAGAAGCGGTGATAGATTTAGCCATTTCCATATCCCCCCAACCGTAGCCATCTTTTGCAAGGATTCCGTAGAAAGCGTTAACGGCTCTCTTTGTAGCCATCTGCGCTGAGTTCCACTTTCTCTTCTCTTCTTCGGTGGTGGCTTCTTTCATCAGAAGTTTGTATTCGGCCCGCAGGTCCATCATTTCCATAACTGCTTGAGGTAGTAGTCCTTCTTTAACATTACTGAAATGAATGCTCGGTTTCCCGTCATAGTCAGCCAAAGACTTCGGAGTGTTCCACCAAACGGGGTAGCCGCTATCACTTTTAGTTTCCCAAGAAATGTTATTGCTAGCCATCATCGTAGGGTAGAGAGATTTGAAGTCAAAGATAGCCACATTTTCGTGCAAACCAAAGGTGTTATATTGAGCAGGGTCCATGACGAAAGCGGCCTCAAATTTTTCCTTATTTCCCTTCACTCCTGTTGGGGGAATCCAATCTGCTTTACGCATGAAATACATACCACCCATTTGCGAGTTATGATATGTGTTTCCAAATGGGCAGACGATTAGCCGTTGAAGAGCCATCTGATTCTCCGATACGTTCATCACTTCATCAATCTTCACACACAGTTCAACGTCCACCTTAGCGTAGTCAAGATAAGTCTGAGTATCTTCTAACCACCCGCGCTCATAAAACTCCTGTCCCTCAAACTTCTGCGACACTACTTTCTTCTCACCTAATACGCGAGAGGAACAGTAGTCTAGAGAAAGAGAGGGTAGTGTTCCCATCTGTGAGTCAATCCAAAGACGTTCAAATCTATCCATTAGGCACACGGTTAGCCGTCCGTCAATCACTTGGTCGCTATTGAAATAGCGGTCAATTTTGAAGTCAAAACTAAACTCGCGGTTATCCTCATCATCTTTCTTGTAAACACCCTTCACTTGATTAAGTGGGGACATATCCAATGGGTTAAGTCCACAAGCAATCATTCGACGGATGATGAAGGGAATATCGTAACCCATGATAAACCATCCAAGAATCATGTCGGGGTCTTCATATTCAATCTTGCGAAGGAAGTCCCTAAACATATGCTCTTCGGAAGAGTAAACTATAAGAGTGTAGCCTTCGGCCAATAACTCATGTTGGTGTCCCTTAGGAAACCAAGTCATTATAGTATATTTGTCTGTATAGTTATCATACAAACTAATAACTGTAACTTTACCGTCATGTTCGCCCCCCACTTGAGTTTCAATATCGAAATACCACTTTCGCAATTCGTATTCCGGAATCTCGGTTAAGCAATCAAGGGAATACAAGCGAGAAACATCCACATCGGCTTGATAAGTTTTAATACCCTCATTCTCAAAGTAGGTCTTAACATTCCAACGGTTGTCGGGGTTTCCGTAATACACGCGGGTAAGGGAACGTCCGTTGAGATTCTTCCACGTTCCCGTAACCATTTTAATGTTATAAGACTTTTCACCAAAGCGAGTCCTTGCTACAATGCGATTTGTTTCTCTATGTGAACCGCTTTCGATATAGAAGTAGGGTTCAAAACTTTGCTCTTTCACTATCCTCTTCTTCTCCGCATCCCGATATCTCAAGGACACTTTCTGATTCATTTTGTTGTAATCTATAATCATATTCAATACCACCTATTTTAATTCCATCGCCGCGTAGCGTTTCTTCAAACGCATACTTTAGCGTTTCAATAAGGTAGGATGGTGAGTCCCACCTCTCGTCTGTATCAATCTCTATGTGTAGAGTTAGTTTCATACTAAATCCTCAGAGATTAAGAGAAGGACAAGATAGCCCATAAGGTCTAAAATTGTGTCCTTTTCATTCTCAATTTTCATATTCCCACGGAACATACGATTGAGTTTATCATCAATGCGGATGCGGATTCCCTCGGAAGCCTTACCTTTGCTAAAGATACGCACGGGGTCTAGCGCAGAATTTCCATAGGAAAGATTCTTTGCATGAAGCATCGCTTGGATTTCATCTAATATCATTTGCACCTTATCGTTAAAATCATTCTCCATTATTACACACCTCTCTTGAAAGACAGTAAGTAAGGCAGGTATCGCAGTAAGATAATCCTACAAGAGAAGCCATAAGGTCAACAAATTGACTTTCTCGTGTTTCCATAATCCAAAGGTCTTCTTTAGTGTAGTCTGAAAGAGCCGAGCGAATCACAGAAAAGGATTTACGCATACCGTTTTTACCAAAGTCGCCATAAGTTTTTACAATCATGCATCGTCACCATCGTCGTCGTCTTCGTAGTAATCGTCTTCTAATAGTTTAGCAAGACCTACTAATGCTAATGCTTTTCCTAACATCATTCTTCCTCCTGTGCTGCAATCATCATCTTGGCTAGCATCTCTCTTTGTCCGATGCAGTAGGCTAACTGAATCTTAATGCTATCCCCATAGCCACGAAGAAACTCTTCTTCACTTCGGTTGATATCTTCTAACATTTCGTCAATTCTCATCTGTATAAATTGTAGTGTTGTTTCTAAACTCATTTCGGTTCCTCCCGTGGTGCGCGTAAAATTGTGACCTCATCAGTAGCAATAACCAATGGTCGGTCGTCTTCATAACACAATGCAACGCGGGGTGCATCTGTGTAGCCAAGAATTTTTCCAACAGGAAGCGACACTTCAACCGTGGCGGGAAGTGTAGATTCTGTATTAACCCAAATGGGTGTAGTTACTTCGTGTGTATTAGTTTTAGACGAGATAGTAAGACTCTTACCATCAAAGTCAAGTCTATACACCGAGTTACCAACACGTTCTGCTAGGTTCATAGCGTCAGAAAATTCTTCAGTTCTAACCAAGAAGCGACTCTTCATTGAAAGAAATTGAGTCACCTTGATTGTTTCGTTATCCTTAATTGCATCGTAGTCAAGATTGGCTAAGAAAGGTTTTAGCTTCATAACAATGTTTAGATGTTCTGAACGCATTACTGAGGGGAAGGTAACGATTGAACTACCAATGAGCATCTTAATCTTACCTTCCTTGTGGATAATAGTCGCATCACCATCTGCTAGATAGTTAACCATCATATTGCTATCAACGCAGAATACACCCTCTTCAGCCTCACATTCATAGCGATAGACTACAAATGTAGATGGGTCACCATTGTAAAAGTAAACCATATTTGGAGTCGCTTCAATGTAGACTTGAGAGGATAGCCCGCTAACCTTACTCGTATAACCTTGATTGTATTTACCCCGCAGGGTAACAATCTGTAAAATATTCTTCAGTTCTTTACTATCAATTGTAAACTTCATATCATCACCTTTTAGGCTCATAAACACTAAGATAATAGCACCCCTATACGGTAACGTTCTCTTTAATCAGAGAGTGCCGTTCTTGATTTGTTCAAGTCCAACCCAATTAACGTCGCCGTCAGTATTTTCAAAAATTTCGAAGGACTGTCCTTCATTCTCCGCATTGGTCTTACTTTTAACGACCTTTGCGAAGAGTTTTGTCGTCTTACCCTTTTCCTCGCGTCGGGTAATGATGTGCTGCCAAAGTTTCGCAGTAGTAGACTTTTCCCAATCGGGCTTCATCCCTACAATGTCGAAGCCATCGTGAACTTCCTTCATGTGTGTGATGAAGAACTTATGGCAATTCAATTGGCAAGCGGCCTTGAAAAGACGCTGATATTCCTGCGTTCTTGCAAACCACTGAGTCGGGACCATCTTCACTTTATCAGCGGCACGAGGGTCGCCACCTTTAATGTGATTAAGACGAGCAATCATGTTTGTAGTATCAAGCCATGTGTCGAGGCCATCAAATACAATAGCCTTAACTGCCTCTACTTCAATTACCTCGTCTTCAAAGTCAATCTTCTTTGTTTCAATGGCTTCCTTTACCATACCCATGAAAAAACGAGCCATATCTGCGGTTCCTAAATAGTCCACAGTCATATCTTCGTTGTAAACATGGGGGTTGTAAATGAAGACCTTATCATCAGAAGACCAATGTTGTCGCCAAGTAGGTTCTGCACCTTCGTCAAAGTCGAGGACGAAAACCCAATGTGTTTTCTTCTCTTCTTCTGTTCGACAATCAATAGCCATACCTGTTTTTCCTGTTCCGGGGTCACCCGAAATGCCACAGATTAGATAAGCAGACTCTTGATTTAACAACTGTCGGCGTTGGCTGAATGCCTTAGCCTTTGCTGCTGCAAAACTACCTTTATCATCTTCTTCTTTTACTACACTTAGCGTCTTAGACGCTGTTCCTTTACTGTTTCCAATACCCATTATCATTCCTCCTTAAATTCATCAATTAGGTTATCTAGTTGGTTCTTATGCACAATGCGAGTAAACATCTTTCCACTCTTCATATGAAAGCGAACAGAATATTGTTCTTCATCATCGTGCTTCCACTCGATAGACTCAACCTCTTTCATATCGAGCACAATTTCATTCATTTTAATAATCATTTTTATCACCTGAGGTTTGGGCCTCGCACCCAATCGTATGTCTTTCAACCGCCACATATACACGGCTGATATTATCGTTGTATCTCTATGCCGATAATATCATGGAGTTACCTCAGAAGAAATCTACTTCGTCAGCGGTTTCCTCCGTAATGCTCTCAGGTGCGCCAGTTGCAGTTCGCGCAAAAACACCATAAAGGTTGATGCTTACGGGGTTAAACTCGCCATCAATAGGCATCCCATCATCGTCCTTCTTTTGTGTTTGATTGGTGCGACCCACAACGATTACATCAGAACCGACACCGAAGTTAATATCAACGTGAGAGGGAATCCAAACAGGGGTTGATTCGGGAATGTCCTCGTCGGAGAAACCGTAGTTTGCATCCACAGGCTCAATCCACATAACGCGGTTGCCGGTCTTTTCATTAACAGTTAGGTTCATTGAAGTTACGATACCATCAGTAACAACGAGGCGGTAGCCCTGTTGTTGTTGAATCTGTTGGTGGTAGTCTTCAAGTTCCATTAGGTCAGCGAGATATTCGGCCATGTTTGAAACGAGGCCGTCCTCAAAGTCCAAAGAGGAAACATCAAACCAACGCTCATCATCCTCATCGAGTGTATCAATGTATTGGATGGATGCGCGAGTCTTTCCACGAATACCGTAAATTGCTTGACGGTCTTCGTTAAAGATACCGTAAAGACTCACGGGGCGGAAGGTTTGAACGCTGAAGTTCTTTGCTTCATCGCCCTTCAATTGAACAACCCAAAGACCGGATTCTTCACCAATCTTGTTACCTACAAAGTGGGCGCGAACAACCCATTCTTCTGCGGGAAGTGGCTTACCATAATTCTTGTTAGCATCACCGGATGCCCAAGCCTTTACAGCATCGAGAGGAACAATCCAACGGTTCTCTCCTACTTCAATAGCGGCAGCGTGAATTTGAGGGATAACGCGGGTTTCCCACTCATCGTTGTGAACGCGGGTTGCCACATATTGTCCATTCTCATTTACTTCAACAAGACCACAAAGTCCGTCTTGAAGGGCTTGGTTCTCATCAGCACGGAAACGGGAAAGGACGTTCTTCCTCTTCCATTCCATTACATCACGCGCAGGCTGAATGGCTACAAAATAACCAACGCCTGTATCACCATATCCTCCACCTCCGGTGTTCTTAGCACCGGCAAGACGACCACGGGCATAATTCCGTGTAAGAGTTAGAGCGACTAAGGACTGTCGCTCGTCGTCCACATCAAGGCCGTTTGAAGTAGCGATTTCTGCATACTTCTCATTCATCTCATCATTTTCCATACCTAGTCGCTTTGCTAGGCTACCTAGTTCTTTTTCAATTCTTTCTAGCATTTTTCATACCTTCCTTTGTTTTTTCTCACCTAAAATTCCCTACAAACCAATAAACTAGGACCTTCGGCGTCACCGACCGGCCCCTCCATTCCATTTCTCCTACGCAGTGGGCGACTTTAAACTTCTCGCTCACCTCCATATCCATTTGTGTTACAGCCTGAAGCAGTTTTGCACAGATATCCTTTACAGAATGACCCATCAAAACGAGCCGCTCAAGGAAAGATACGGCTTCTTCAGGTGCAGAAGTTAGATTACGAATGCAAGACTTATACGGAACAAGGTTCTCAGCGTTGATATTCTCAGGTGTCTTACCTGAGTAAATACACGCTTGAAGTTCGTTCAATGCTCGACGGAAATCGCCACCACAAAGGTCTACGATTGTAGCAACAGATTCTTCAGAAAAATCTGCACCAACATCGTTAACAATTTCAAGCAAACGTTCACGCTGAACATCGTCCGGAATGGGTTGAAATAGATAGTTTGCACAACGGGAGCGCAAAGCATCATCAACACCATAGGGGTCATTACATGTAATCACAAACCGCACGTTTTGATATCTCTCCATAGTGCGCTTCAAAGCCCGTTGAGAGTCACGGGTCATACCGTCAATCTCGTCAAGTAGAACTATCTTGAACTTAGAATCATGATACGATTTAGCCATACAAAAGTTACTAATCGTTTCACGAACTGTTTCTAACTTGCGGTCCTGAGAAGCATTGATTTCTAGGAAATCATCGCTCTTGGCTTCACCGAGGAATTGATTACCTAATGCGTGACCTACGGTTGTCTTCCCAAGTCCGGGCGAACCGTAAAGCATTACATTAGGCATATCGCCTACTCTAAGCCAAGACTCAGCATCGGCTACCAATTTAGGTTGTCCGATAACCTGCCCAATCGTCTTCGGTCTGTATGTTTCTGTCCAATTCATTTCATTCACCAATTACACATTCTGCCGTTAATACATAACCTGCTACACTTACGGCGGAGCGTAGCGAGGAAATAACCACCTTAGCGGGGTCAATAATATGGGATGCTTTATCCCAACTAACAACCTTTCCTTCTGAGAAGACGGGCATGTATTTTTCTGCCCCCTTCACTAAAGACATATTTTCTTTAAAAGAACGGTCGTTATAGTTAGACATTATTCTACACAATGGAGCCATTAAGGAAACTCTAATCCAATTAGGAAATTCATCGTTTGCGGCCATGTTTGAAAATAATGCTCCACAACCGGGAACTGCACCTTCTTCAAGAGCAGCCCGTGTTGCATTTAGCGCATCGTCTAAGCGGTCTAGTTTATTCTTCACTTCCTGTTCCGAAATACCAAATACTTCAATAACGGCTGCTTTAGCCTTTAGTCTAGCTAAACGTGAGTTATGCTTCTTAATGTAAAATTCATTATCAGCGATTGATAAGTCGTCAGCAATTTCACCAATGCGGATGTTAATTCGCTCACCTTCATAGTCAATAAAGGTAGTCCTTTCTGCGGTAATAATTACTTTACCAACTGTCGCAATCTCTTCAGAAGTAATATCGTTAAGTCGCATTCCAATTTGTTCGTTGTAGAAAATGGAGCCAGTAACTGCGGATAGGTCACCAAGTCGTTCATCTTGCCAAAAGGAAATGTCTTCCGCTTGAACAACGCACATTTGGAAATTGCCCGACGATACGTTGATAGCCACAGATTGTAGAGCCGCTCCCGAAATCTCTCGGCAGACGACAACCAATGGTTGTTTCTTTGCTTGAGAGATTTTGATAGCCGGAACCAATTCATCAAAGGACTGGATGCTAGCGTTACTAACTACTACCAACGCATTTTCCATCACAGTTTTAGGTCCGAGAATCTTCTTAAACAGTGGACTAATGTAGCCCTTTTCACACTCATAGCCATCAACAATGGTTAGATTATCTTCACCTCTAACCGAGGGTTCAATGGTAATAATTCCTTCCACACCTACTTCCTTAAAAGCTTGGGTAATTAATTCACCCAGTTTTGAATCTCCATTGGCGGAAATAGTGGCTACATTTAGAATATCTTTATCCTCAGTAATAGGAGCAGTAAACGCTCTAATAGACCTGATAACCTCTTCAGCCGCTTCTTCTAACTCACGTCGGATTTCTGCACGGGGTCTATTGCTCTTAACTACTTCATCAAATCCATAACGGATAAAAGCATCAGCAAGAACGGTGGCGGTTGTAGTTCCATCACCTGCTTGCTCTTGTGCGCGTTGTGCTACTTCGATGAGAAGTTTTGCACCCGCATATTCATAGGGGTCTTCAAGAACAATATGCTTCGCAATTGTTACACCATCGTTCACAACCAATGGTGCGATATCACCTTGACGGTTGATGATTACAGATTTAGTAGCAGGGCCAAGTGTGCATCCCACCGCATCAGCGACTTGTTGAATACCGCTTCTCAGGGCATCACGCGCCTCAATTCCAAACTTCATTCAATCACCGCCAAAATCTCGAACAAATCTAGGGCAACATAGTTCACATTGTCCCATGTAAATTCGAAGCCATCCTTAAAGATAACTCGCGTCCCTTCATTGAAACCAACTGTCGAATCTACTACAACACCAACGTAGGGTTGTGGTGCATAATAGATACCGTCGCGGTTTCCTTCATCTCGTTTTACAATTGTAATATTTTTTGCCGCTCTCATTCTTCTTCCTCCATATTGCATTCTTTCATAATTCTAAACATTACTTCATCCCATTCTCTCTCATCAATTTCAAAATCACGAAAGTTAAAATACTTAAACGGCTTACTATTAATATCATAATAATAAACCTGTTCGGCAAGCCATCTTAGTAATTTATCTTTATTCATTCTTCTTCCTCCATATAGTAAATTTGCTCCACTGCTTCAGTGAGTAGTGAGAAAAATACAACTAACCCAATTAATATCAATAGGGGGACAATACTCAATGCATTACCCCCCAAAAGATTACAACCAATGTTACAATATTTACAATTGAAACTGAGATTGCAATTTTATTTGTAATGTGTAGTTCATCTTTCATCATTACCATATTATCTTTCATCGTTACTACATTATATAGTATTGAATTACCTAGCTCAATCAAGTTTTCCATGTCTTCCTTCATATTCTCTCACCGCCTCATCAGGGCTATGGTTTTCTTCATACAGTTCTGCTAGCACTTTCATGCTAATTTTGTGGGTTTTTGTGCTATTCCAAACCCATGCGACCCACACAGCATAGGGTATTCCTTCGCTCCTTCTCATAGGAAATCCTCTAATGTTGTCTTAGTAACCTTCACCTTTGAAGGTTTGGCTTTCTTCTCTTTCGTAATGTGTAGCACCTTGCATTCAGCCTCGGATAGTTTAGAAGCCGCCCACTTCGCATACTCAGGATTCTTAATCATACTACGAACCAAGTAGCCGTCTTCCTCGCGGAGTCCCAATTTAATACAAATATCAGGGAATGGGTTGTCCGACTTGCGCTGAGGTGGCTCGACAGTTTTATATTTTCCCTCATGAGAATACGCAAGTAGGGCGTAGAAATATTCAACGGGCCAACGATTCATTGCTGATGCTACTGCCGCTAACTTATTTGATGGGTTGTTTTTAGCAGCCCAAGAAAGTATCTGCATTGGTGCGGGTTTTAGTATTTGCATACCGCGTAGAAATTCATCTCTATCTCTCATACGCATATACGCGTTAGCCATAGACCAAATGTTATCTTCAATGACCTTAATTTCATCACTGTTTGGTGCAATCATTTGCATCTTCATTTGTGTGTAGTTTTTACTACCCGATAGTTTCACATCACATGCATTAATGATTGCCTTTGGCACAGACTTCTTATCAATTGATGTAAGGATAACCTTACGTTTTGCATAGATGAGGTCTAGAATCTTATCCTTATCAGGCTTGTAGTGCACATCTTCAATAATGATGGCTACATCTTTGGGAAAGGAATAAACATCATCAATGAAAATATCATCGGCATAAAATTCAACATATGGTCCCGCCGCAAATGCTCTAGCCTTGAACGTGCGACCCGTCCCCGGTTTTCCTACTACTATAATTGGTTTCGTCATTCAATCTCTCTCCGAACTCTTCTCTTGTTATGTCTAAATGTTCTCTGTTCTCTACAATTTTCATTCCCTTTTTGAAGCGACTCCACGCATTAGATTTTGCAGGTGCGCCGTCAGGCATGATATTACAAATTGCAATAATATCGGGTTGCCTACTGATAGTTAACATATCTCTATGTCTTTTAGGCTCAGGCTTTCGCTTAGGTTCAATGTTAAGCAGACTACCGAGTGAACGCTCGATGCCGTCAATCATTCTAACAGGGGCGCGTATTTCAATGATATGTCTTAGTGTCCATCCTGAGCGTGTATTTGCTCGGATAACTTTCAACTTTGGTGTAGCGGTTGTTAATAAAATGCCCGCCAATTGACCTTCTGTATACATCATGGACCACCTAATACGTCATTGAGTTCTATTTCCCATAAATGGAACCTGCGATGGCCGAAGAGGAACAATCCAGCGCCATCTTTAGACCCTGTAAATTGTTCACCACAGACTAAGCAGTGGACCTTTACAATTTCTGCGCGGTGTTTAATTGAATCAACACTTGCAATATCTAGCACGTTTCCTTCTGAGATGGTGTCCTCGTCAAAGTCTTCAGTCCACATGGCTCATCATGTAGTCCCTAAGAGTCTTCAATTTATTAAAGGTTTGGATTTCTTTCGATTTTTCGGTTTTAACTTTGGATACAGAAGTTGAGCTAAATTTACCATCTATCAACATTTTTCGCACCTTTTCTACCGCTTTTAGGTATCTATTTTGCTCTCCTTGTTTCCAATTTTCGAAGCAAGTATTTTCAATAAAAAGCATATAATCTTCGTTCAAAAACTCGTAGTAAATTAATTGAAATACTTTTTCAAGTGCACACCCGTCGTCAGTAGGACCTTCTTCAGAATCGTAGTGAATAGTTTCCCATTCAGTTGAGGGGGTCATCTTTTATATCCTCCAATACCCATCGAAGTGCTTTCACCACTCCGCGAAGTGCGGTGTAATTTCTAAGACATTCCGCGTTCTGCGATTGAGTCATATCGCGGGCCATGAATAGATTATACCAATGACGTTTCGTATGCTCCGCATCTTCTAACATATTTCTAACTTTTTCTTCGTCTATCATGTTTATTTCTCCTTGTAGTCGGGGTGGTTTTTGGGCAACCTATGTAGACGCCGTTCTGCGATATTACTAATCAACGAAGCGATATTAGCCACGGCTTGATTAAAACGCTTCTCAGCGACCGCATCATTTTCAGGAACCAAGTCATACCTAACACGCTCCAACGCTTGAGCGATAATTTCCGAATCCATAATAGCATTAGCAATTTCATACTCTCCGTGTGTTACTGTTTTAATTCTCGGCATTTGATTCACCTTTTAGTGGTGGCAAACCGTAGTATAGTAAGCCGCTATATAGCCCTGAAGCGTAACTATACATGTCGTTCAACTGTGTGTGTAATTGTTTGTAGCCAGACTTTTCAGCCAAATCACGGGCCGAATCAATCATCTCTATCAGCGTCTTCATTCCAATCTCCCCATTCGTCTTCTTCTTCTTTCTCTGCTTCCATCATGGATAGGTATGCAAGTTTTACATTATCGCTAGTTACCCTCGCTCGTTGCGATTTCTTATTCGCTTCATAGACAGACAATCGGATGAGGCCGCGAGCCAACATATTAGCCCTCTTAGCAATCTCGTCCACTGCTTCAGCGGTGATACCACGTTCTGTTTCTTCTTTGCACATTCTCCTTACTTCTCTAATGCTAACCATTTTTTCAACGCTCCTTCGTTATCAAAACTGCGGGTGTCTGCCGTCTTCACGTTGATGCAAAACCACATCGAACCCGTCAGGCTTGCAAATACCCATACTTCCCAATCCTTTTTTAACATTCCTAAACTCTCTCGCTTAACGTCAGACCCATACATGTTGCTATAAATCTGGCTGAGGATGAACAAATTGTCGTGTATAAATTGAGAGATTAGGGGGAGTTGAACATCTGCCCAAACATCACCCCTAATCTCATACATTCCTGTTCCTTTACACACCACGCATTTATGCCCTCTACAAATTGGACATTCTATCCTTCTCATTCCGTTGGTAGGAAATCTCACAGTTCGAACTGAGGACTGTTCACTACCTTCGTCATTCTCTCTCCTTCGCTTGTCTTTTCCCATTTTAGATGTTCCTCCTTTCCAAGCACAATTGCTGAATGTAGGACGGGACGCCAATTTCGTAGGGTTCGGTTATCTGTTCCACTCCAAAAGGCATAGCCGAATGGGTGGGTGTGAATCCAACAACGAAGAGGCAAACGCATACCGCGAAGATTTACACCCTCATAGTCAACAAATCCCGGCGAACCGTGGTTCAAGAATAGGTTGTTATCACGGTCTACGATTACGGAAACTTCCAATCCACCGAGAGTTTCAGTAGATTGTTTCCAAATCTCCTCAAGGAAGGATTCGCACTCATAGTCGCCGCCAAACATTTCCCTAATTGGTGTCTGCCAAACTTCCGGTTCTACACGATTATATCGCACGTTTAGTGGGGCCTTTGGTTCATTATTTCGGAAGAAAGAAGTCACCTCACCTGCCCTGTAATTGTTGGGAACTGTGATGTGTAGGGTATCGAGGGTATCGTCGTTTCCAATAACACCGCTACCAACACCATAGTTTTCCTCACCAAATAGGTCTTCAATTTCTTCTAAGTCGTCGCCTTCCTCAACGATGATAGCGTAAATACGCCCCTCGTCTTTCATGAAGTCGTAGACGTTTTTACGTTCCTCGTAGGTAAGACATTCATACCATGCATCAACCAAGTCGTCTTCAATCTCCAATGCTCCTTCAATTTCTTCCATTCTCATTCTTTCATCTCCTTTTGTTTCTTTCTCTTACAATGTGTGCATCGGTCGCTCATCTTTGTTCCTGCCAAACCGCGACCACAGTTTATGCAAAATCTCTTTTCATTAGCCATTATTCCACCTCTAATCTTCCTCGACAGTCTTCCGGATTACTGTGAATGTAACCCTTTGTTCCGTATGAGCCTGTTTTGACCCAAATAACCGGCATTCCCCGTTGGATAATTTGTCCACACCAACGGCAGTATGCACGTCCTGATGCTTGTTCTGCTTGCATTTCACGCACTCACCTGAATGTGTTTGTGAACATCTTCGTCGTTAAAATAACGCTGAATCCATTCTGCACCATAACCTGCAACCGCGACGTGAGTAAAGTGAACACCCGCATTACTGCGGTCCCACGCATCACCTTGGCATGAAAACGAACCATTAGGTCCGGCAGTTAGTGTTGAGTAAAGTTTCTTGTCCTCCTTGAAGCAAACAAGCAAACCCATTCGTCCTTGAGCGCGAAGGTCAAGCCACGGAACATCTGAGTTATAAATCAAACGTCGCACGTCTAGGTTATCCGCGCAGCAAACCACAAGGTCGTAACCTTGAATCTGCTTCTCAGTTAGAACTAGGTAAGGTTGGGCGTCAATCTTATGACGCTTCTCCAAAGCGTGAACCTTTTTCTCACCAACGTCTTCCGGAGAGAAGTTTTGGTAAGACAAATTCTTTTGCTCAACAATATCCGCGTCATATGCGACGATATTATACAGTCCTACTCGGTCTAGAAGTGGGATTAGAAAACTTCCAATTCCACCAGTTCCAATAATCATTACTTTCTTCATATCAATTCCTCTACTTTCCTTGTGTAAATTATTACAGATTTCTTGCTTGTATAAAAGCGTTCAGCGACCTGCTTATACGAGAGATTTGTTCCCAAGTATACACAAGCTGCTAAGATGTTACGGGTTATCTGTAATTGCCCTTCCACCTTTTCAACAATTTCCATCACGTCATAACCGTTGGTTTCACAAAAGGACCGCGCTTCCTCCAACGTGTATGTTAGATTCACGTCGAAGTAGTCTTCTGTTCGCGCTAAAATGTTTCTAGCCCTTCTGCGGCTTACCCCCATAATATCGCACAATTGCTTTAGGTTTACCACACGATTATTCATCCGTTGATAGATGTATAGCGACACAACCGCTAACTCTTCGTTGGTGTAATATCCTCGCTGAATCTGAACGTATGCGGAGCGCATAATCTTCTTCGCTTCCTCGCTCTCTTCAATTCCGAGTTCACTACACAATAGGTCCATTTCTATTTGCTCTCTACCGGCGGAGCCAATCTGCCCACCAATGGACATAGTAACAGAACTTACTTGATAGAGGCCGCATTTGCTACACTCCAAAATATTCAAGGAGTTCCTTTGAACCGACGATTTGCAGTTCAGACAAGCCATGAATTGTGTCCTCCTTTGCTCTTATAAACCCACTATAGCCCCGCAGTGTGCTAACATTCATCATAGAATGGTTGTCGTTTAGTAATGCTAGAGCACGACCCGCGAATTGGTCGCCAAGGGAAACATCAGCATCAGCATTATCAATACAGATAGGACCGTTTAGATAAAAAAATACCGTTTCACCATCAGCATTCTTCGCTCGTAGGAAATCGTAATTTGCAGGTTTACCATCGCGCTGAGTTAGGGGGTGTTGTCTTTCGTTTATTGTTAGTGATGGATATTTACCACTCTCATAACTATCGTTTTTTTCTATCGTGAAATATTCTTTACGAATGCCAGTAACTTGGTAGGTGGAAACATCTTGACGACCCGTAGATTTTAGGTTACGGTCTAGAACGCACCAATTTAGTTGCTTACCTTCAACAAACATAGTATCACGAATCTCCGTGGTTTTATTGTCTTGGGACAAGTAGTTTGACGTTTTTGAACCACTAATATCTACCTCATAGGCTTCAATGCCTTTGAATCGCGTTTGTAGGTCTTGAATCAATTCAAGGCTACGCTTTTCACGAAGAGCAGACTTACGGTTTTGCTCCAAAAAGGCGTGAGTCATTCGACGGTCGCCCTCGGATAGCAACTTGCCGGTGCAGAAGTGATAAAGTTCTTCAGGTGAGATGTGAGAGAACTTATTCTTTCTACCTTGAGCAGCATTGTAAAACGACTTAAACTTGGGAACGGACATAGGAACCCAAGTTCCGGGATTCAATTCAATGGCAATCTCCTTATCACCAATTAGGTTGATGGTTAGAAGTGTTTCTACATCCGTTCCATCGTCTTTGTAAAAGGTGTATAGAACTTTATCAGTAATGGCCTTTGTAACCACGGGGTCTGCGGTGAGAAGTCTGTGAAGGTAGTTATCAAAATCTTCATCAGTGTTATATCTATTGGCGATAATAAATATCGTATGTAAAAAGACCGAAACGTTATTCTTTAGAACTTGAAACCCGTTGATAAATACCTTTCTACCATCTTGCCAAACGATAACCTTACGATTGTTGGGTAATCGGAAAAAAATAGGAGATTTATTTTCACCTAGATTCGTCTTCATCATTACTTGAAAAATAGAAACATTGATTCGTTGATATAAACGAAAACCGTCATTCTCATTATAACCATAACCCCAATTTCGTGTTGAAGAATGGCAAACTACGTTGCCGCCTTGTGTTGTGATGCGATATAGCCTCAAGCAAAGTCCCCCATACTAATTTGGTCGCGGATGTAGTTATCACAAATCATTGTGAGTTTATCTTGAATGTTAACCGCAATACCGGGAATAACATTTCGCGCCAATGCTAGCCACAAACGGTGATGCATATTTAGATACACCACGGGGTTAAGTTCATCATTATAATTTATCGTAATCGGTGGTAGTTCTTCGTCGTCTACAATGTGAAATACTACCATCTTATTTTCTCCTATCATCATCTTCATTCCTCCTTCTTATTAATATCTTTCAAATACTCGACGTGGGACTTCTGAAGCACCTGTCGGCTGATAACTATATGTGGATAGTTTTCAATCAAAACAGGTAGCACTTCATTTAGCTTTCCAACATCTTCATAAGTCTTTGTCCAAACTGAACCATTTGCTTTCAAACTAGTCACTCTAAAAATTTCATTCTCCATTCTTTCACCTTTCCTAATTGTTTTCCCTCGTATTCTTTCCTAGTTCTAAAGAATGACGCTACCTGAGTGGTAGAAGGAATACGGACGAGGGTAACGCTGTATTCGTCATTCGCCTTCATTTCAATGAGGTCGTCCACGGCTTGCCTAACAGTTCGCCACTTACCATCCTTCATCAAATGAGGCAGTTCTGTTTTCCAAGATTTTCTCGGCTTAGATTTCGCACACTCCACCGGCACAAGCAATCTCTCCTTTCAAATCTGTGTTGTCTTGTAGTTCAACGACCTGAGTTAAGTCAATGTCGTTTAGTAATTTAATCATCTCTTCATATTCCTCCTTCGTGATTGTTTCAAAAGGAGCCTGTGTATAGGTTCCACCATCGTAAGGAAGAATAGATAGGCCGTTGTAATAGTCACGATTATTCCACATCCATTCTGCTACTTCATCCCATTCATGTTCACGGATAGAAACCGTGGCTGATACATTGTGTGTATTCACACCATCATTGTGTCCCTCACGAACCCAATGTCGGGAATAGGTGCGAATGCGTTCTAATAGGCTCAGGGCTGATTCTGAGCGCGTCGTTGCTCCTTCAGGGGCAGACTGAGGGATTGAAATTACTGCCGTTGTATGGGGCTTGAAAGCCTCATCTTCAACCAATGCGGGAAGGTTATCCACCATATATTGATAGATAGCCTCGTTCTTACCCACACGGATTCGACGGATATAGTAATCGTCATGCCATGCGTGGATGCCTGAAGAAGAGCCGAGAACCAGACTTGTAGTTCCAGCAGGTTTAATACAGGTCAAACGAGCGGCAGAATTGATGCCTAAATTAGTAGCCCAAAGTTCGTTAGTAAGTGCTACTGTATCTGCACCCTTTTTCAACACGGAAGTCATATCTAAATCAAGACGACGAAACGCATTCGATGCAATACCCGTCATGGACACGCCAAGCAGTGCATCCTTTTCAGTAGTCTTTTGCCAAATGTCCCGCAAGTAGTGAAAGTCTGAGTAGGATGCTTGTAGTGTTCCCAAGAAGGAAGCAGCAGAACAGCGTTGATAAAAGTCCTCTTCATCTTCAATACTTGAAGCATTAATCTCAGTTAAGTTACAGAATTGGTAAGGTCGTAGGGCAATTTCACAACACGGGTTGGTCCCCCAATCTTTGTCGTTAGAAAGATAAATCCCCGGCTCGCCTGAACCTGAATCTTTAATCCTCTTCCATAGGTTCATGAAGAAACTACGGCTAATGCGATTACGTAACAATACTGCACTATTGTTTGCACGTCCACGTTGCGGGTTATCTTCCCACCAATGACCGGACTTACAGGTAATCATATCCATATCGTCCGCGCTAAATAGTGAGATAAGAGCGGCGCGTCGAATTCCACCTGCTAATACTGCGTCTGCAATATGGCACATAATATCGTGAACCTCAATGGGTTGTAATTGGTCGCCATCTTGCTTTCTTTCTAGGATACGTTCTACTTGAAAAAGACAGTTTTTTAGTGGGTCTGCGCCCGGAGCCTTTCCACCTGAAGTAATCAAGGGTGCTCCTTTCTCTCTAATGTCTGAAAAGTCAAACAAAGGACGGGAAGAAAGGTCACCGAAATAGGAACGCATTAGGACCTTAACTGCATCCGCCCAACCTTCGATAGAATCGGCAACCAAATATCGCTTCTTTCTATCTGCGCGTGGTTTACGAATTTCTGGCAATTTCTCAACGTGGTGACGTTGAACTGAATAACCCACACCCGTTCCTCCGAGAAGAAGGAACATTGTTTCAGGGAAAGCCTCCATAGCCTCAACGGGCATGTAGGCACAATTGTAAACCCTATTGGGTGAAATCTCAATCGGTTTGCCTGCGAATTGAAATGACCGCATTGAAGGCAAAATCTTCTTTGGAACTACATAATCCCGATACAAATTAGTAATTTCTTCTTTGTATTCCGGAAACTTGCTAACGTGCATTCGCATATTGCGTTCACACAATTCTTCCCAAGTTTCACGCCTTAACTCGTCGTTAAGGTAGCGGGCATACTTCATGTGCACAGTAATGTCTGATAAAATCTCGTTTTCTTGTCTCATATCTAAACCTCGTTTTTCGTATGTTTGACGACTATTTATAGGTTGTCGTTGTCGTAAATCCACACTTGATTTACACTATCGTATTCTGTTTTAACAAATGGTCCTTTACCAAGAACATTGGACAAAGACCCACGAGTAATTCCGTGGGTTGAGTTATTGTTAACGTGGTCTAGAATCTGATGAAAGGACCTCGGACCCTCACTTGCTAAGTATTTTTGAATCCTATTCAAATTTCGTGTGTTTTTGTTGTTCCCGATACGCGGAGCACCGCGATTGATAAAATCTACTGACCTGTTGTTTCTAATCATATTAATCACCTTTAAAATGAGCAGTTTATAGTCATGCTCAGGACTATGAATGGCGGGCGTAGTGGGGTTCGAACCCACGACCAACGGGTTAAAAGCCCGTTGCGCTACCTGACTGCGCCATACGCCCATTGTTTTCTTCACCAATCACGGCAAGATGGGTAGTGAAGAATTGAAGCCACTCCACGGCTATTTCGTCCGTGGGGGTAATTCATTCGAACCTTTGCCAAACACTTTGAACAGTGTGGTTGGTTTGGCCCCTTCTTCACCTTTTTCTGCACTCGCACTTTCTTTCCTTTCATTCCTTGCTTTTGCATTTCACGCACCTCGTCGGTAGGTTTCAAGCCAAACGCGCTGTTGTTCAAGCCACGCTTGGTCGTAATTCTGTGTGAGAAGACGGCCAACGTCAATCAGTAATTGACGGACCTCTTCATCGCGTTCTGCGAACTTTTGGACAAATGGGGGGTTCTCCACTGTCTTCAAAGCCGCGTTCATCATTCGTTGTTCAAATTTTCTATTCATTTCAATCATTCCTTGAGTGAGCAGTTTAACCTGCGGTCATGCTCAGGACCACAAACAGTTTCACAATAGTTTCCAACTTTGAGTCATGTTCAGGACTCAGGAATAAGTGCCGGGGGCAGGATTCGAACCTGCGAACTCGTTGAGATAAGGGCTTAAACCTCACGCCTTTGACCGCTCGGCTACCCCGGCTTTTGTTTTGTTTACTCTTCTTCCTCCTGATGGCATTTGCAGATACAGCCATCCTCACAGATACGTTGTGGCTTTTTGCCTATAAAAATTGCCCAACAGCCTGTATCTTGTGGGACGAATTCATGCTTTCGCCTCTTGTGGTTGTGTTCAAATACTGGCATGTTTGGTTTAGAACAAATGGCACAACTGCGTCGTTCACACTCCGCCTTCCACACATAAGGTTGTGGGTTTACAGTCATTCTTTCTACTACAACTCTGTCGTATCCTTCTTTGAAGTGTGTAATTTGCACATCTCCATCACTCAATGTTTTTACTTGTTTTTTCATATCTTTTCCTCCAGTTTATTTACGCCCCACCAATAGAGAGCATACATTGGCATTAAATAGAGTGTTGATAGGATAGTAAATGGACCTAGAGTAGATACATAGTCTACTCCTGCCCAAATACAGTAGATGTAGGCAAAGGGTTGCAGAACAACCGTCCCCCAAATTGGAGCAATCCAGTCCCATTTACTCATTTAATCGCCTCCTTAAATTCATCGTCATTTATTACCATTTTCCATCCCTTTTTAGTTTCAACAGCTACCTTAAACCAATTCTTTACTTTAATCTCCTGTGTCCCGTTGTCCAACCATACGTTCCAACAGTAACAGGTATTCATGTTATACAAATTTGGACTTGCCAACATCTGAGTATCGCATTCTAAGCACTTAATCATAAATCGTCTACGAGTTTTCAATAAAAACACCTCTTTTAACTTTCCATTCTCCCCACCCAACGCGAGTGGTGTAATACACCTTGCGAATACCTGCTGCTTTGATAAACTTTTGGCATTCAGAACAGGGTTTAGACATAGCATATCCTGTTGGAGTAGTTCTTAGAACCAACAGGTCGCAACCTCGCGCACTTCGCGTTGCGTTTGTGATAGCATTAACTTCAGCATGACGTGTTGCGGTATTCCAACCAAAACCAATGGGCTTACCACCCTTCAATACAACGGCGGCCAAATGATACAAACAATGGCCCGCTTTGTGAGCGTATGGTTCGGTTAGTTCTGCAATACGTTCAATCTTCATGTTAATCACTGTGAATATGAGTTACGGGCTTCCCACCCGTTTGTTGATTTTTTTTTCAACCTCTACCAAAAATCACTAAAAGAGTAGAAGCGGGCATTATTTTAGTCAGAAATAATGCCAAGTAATATGTTAATGAATAACGTTTAAGGCACGTTTTCTATAACAATCACGCCGACCTTGCCATCCTCCATTGAGGAAAAGCGCGAAGTGCGTAACTAAGACTATCATTACCACTTCCGACAGAACATTTCTTGCTTCACGGGTTCTGTATTAACGTTGCAGCGGGGACAACCCGCATCTTACTAGTTGTTTTCATTTGTATATCTCCTTTGAATAGGTGGACCCTGTGAGATTTGAACTCACGACCGTCCGGTTATGAGCCGGATGCACTAACCTAACTGTGCTAAGGGTCCATAAGGCAGGCGCGGAGGGAATCGAACCCCCATCTTCGGCTTAGAAGGCCAAAATGCTATCCATTACACCACGCGCCCTTATGTTTCATTCTTCCCCGTCTTCCCAACGCTTCCAATTGGGAACTTTCGGCTCTTCTTCGACCTCTCGCTTCATAACAAAGCCTAGGTCGCAACCAAGTTCAAGGAAAGAAATAAGTTGACCCTCATCATCTAGATTTTTAATCTCTTCTAATGTGTGGTAGTATTCCTCTTCATCAAGAGCGGCGGCGGGAAATTTGTCGAGTAGGTATTGATAACCTGCTTGTAGGCTATGCTTACGAATGCGCTCGATTTTCTTGGCCGTCTTGTATGTCTTACGGTAGGTAAGAATTGCTGAGGGCATTTCAATCATCATTCGTAGGAACCACATTTTCTAAACTCTCCATCCATTCTCGCTTTCTACGCATGTAGGCCGCCTTTGTATAATAAGTTGAAATATAATTCCAAAGGCGGTATTTATTCTGACTGGCATATCCACGATAATAACCGTTTCCATCTTTGCATAATTCGATAATCATATCAATATCATTAGTATTTAGATTTTGGTATCTACCATTCAGATACCCATATACATGTAAGGTTGCGTTACCCTTATCCTCGGTTCGAAGTTTCCAAGCCTCCTTAATGTTTTCTACATCTTCTTCGTTGTTTACGTTAAATTTAATCCTAGTCATTCTATCACCATAAAAAAACGGGGTTTTTTGATAACGCAGGACCCCTTACCTGCGTGGACAGAATTAGAGTTTACTAATTCAGTAGCGACCTCCAACGATTGCCTGCATCAAGTAAACATCTTCAATGTCTTCAGCCCGCACGTTGGCGATATCTTCGGCGGCTACAAACTCACCGTTGATATATGCCCAATGTGTCGGGTGATTGACGATTTGCTGAATTGCTTCCTCGCCGCTCATCTCCAATTCTGTGTGTCCTGTTTGGTTTCCAATAATTACCTTTACCATTTTTCATTCCTCCTTCATTCTTCCTCTTCGTTCTGTCCAAGAACACGGTCAATGACCGCTTCATTATCCTTGACGGCTTGAATAACCGCCTTTCGAATGTTCCTTTGTGCCGATTGATAGCGGCTCTCTGAATTAACTAATACACCGAGGGCGTAAAAATTATCTAGAGCAGATAGGAACCACGTCTGAGCATCAGCAATCCGTTGTCGGTCTGCCTCGCTGACGTGCTTTCCACCTGTTGCACGTTCCAACATTCGGTCAATATCGGCCTGAGTAATCAAGCCCGCTTCCATCAATTCATTCAACTTGTTCGTCATTTCATTCACTTCCTTTCTTCATTCTGTCCAAGCACTTGAAGGCTTATCAAGAGTTCGACCTCTTGATTAGCCGTCCATCGAGGGTCGCTTGCTTGCCCTCAAGAACATCAATCGCCATCATAATGTCTGGCGAAAACTCACATTCACCTTGCAAAAGGTCACACATTTCTGCGTTCACCATTAGGGCGAAGTGAGTTAAATTGGCACAATTTTTCCTTCCAATAACTTTACCACTTTCAATTCTACACACTTCCAAGACTTGTTGAGCGGGTAAAAATCGCCAATAAAGTCCGAGTGTTTTGCTTACAATTTCCATTTCATTTTCCTCCTACATAGTTACGACTTTCCCAATCGCGGAAGCAGTGGTCGTGATAACGCTGCTTAATTTCCTGCGGGTGCAGGAGTGAGCCTCCGCAAATCTGGCAATCGTATGGGTTCCAACTAGAAATCTTCATCGAAATACTTCCCCCTCCTAATTTCATCTTCCACACCGTCGAAACAGGCGCGGCAAAAGTAGTAATAACGCGCCCCTACGGTAGTAAGGTCTTCTTCTTCTTCCCAATCTTCTCCATTCCAAGAGTGAAACTCGGTAATTCGGGCATCACCCTTGATTACACAGAAATCTGCACCAATTTTTGTGCAAATTTCACACTTTTCTTTATCAAATTTATAGACCATCTAATTCCTCCATTATTCCAGCTATATTTTTTACCATTTCCCAAGATTTTCTAACAATGCTTGCAAATATCATACTTATAAAAAATATAAGTCCCATCCCAACTATGACCCCTAGGGTCAAATGTCTGCCCCCGGATTTAATAGCCTAATTGGTTCTTCATCATGGCATTTACACAACAGCGAGTGATTGTAAAGTTCGCCGCAGTAGACGCATTCGAAGTATGTTCCTCCACACATTTCAATATCTCCTTTTCTTTATTAAAGTTACTTTTTATTGCCTGTAACAAAAGGCAGTTCATTCTTGCAGTGATAACAAGACAGAACTATTCTATTTCGTTCATCATTATTCATCTCAAGGCGAACAGTGAAATATTCACTATCGCACCTTAAACAGTTAATATTCTTAATCGTCATTTTTATCCCTTTCCTTTCTCCTGTTGTTCAGGTAGATGAATGTAGCAATCATCCCGAACCAAAACGCAACCTCAAGAGTGATTAGCAACACAATTGAGGAAGCAATCAACATTGTTTCCGGACTCAATTTTCTTCACCCCTATATTCAAACCGCATTCGTTGGTCGCGGAGGCTGTAGAAGATAAACTCAAAGATTGCGAAGGCCACGATAGCGTAGCCTAACCTAAGAGTATTGAGTGTTAGGTGTTCAACCCAACGAGGCTCATAAGCCGATGAAGCATACTCGCTATTGACGACCACCAAGTAGCCAACAAAAATCCAAAACAACATTGTAGGAATTCGGTCAAATATAGTCTTCATTCTTCTTCCTCCAACATGAGGCGTTCAAACTCGTCTTCCAGCGTGTTGTAAATCTCCTCACCGAGAAGTGTGAGGATGCATCCGCGGTATACCGCATTCCAATACATCATCTTCTGAATCGTCTTATCCGCTCGCTTAATTTCATTCAATAGATACTCTTCATATTCAGTCATATTTCCAACCGCCTTTTTTGTGCAATCGTAGCACCAATCCATAGGGTGATAGAACACATTTTTGATGCCGTAACAATGACCGCACCACGTTCCCTTGTGTTTTGTCCACCACTTCATGAATACATTCCTCCGCATAGTGAGTCGTAACAACCTTCAGCACCACATTCGTTGCACCAATAGTCTGTAATTTCTACAAACTCCAAGTCCTTCTTGTTGATATGTCCACCTGCTTCAACGGCGGTGTAAGCCACCACGTTAGCAAAGATGGACCATTCTGCACCACATTTCTTGCAAATCATTCTACAACCTCCTTTTTCTCAGCGCAGTCAAAGCAATACAACACCTTTTGGTCGAAGTGGTGTGGTGACTTACCAATACTCTCCCTGCAACTAAAGCAACGCACGTCTACTAAACTCATTCTTCTTCCTCCTTGAGAATCTCGACAATTTGCTTTGCTAGATTGTAACAGTAGATGAAGTCGTTCCTGTCTGCCGAAGTATGGCACAAATCCTGATGATGCCATTCAAGACACTTGACGATAATTTCCGCCTTTTTCAACGCCTCTTTCTTCATTCTTCTTCCTCCGGATTTGTTGACGTGTTTTCCCTCGCATTTACGCTCTCGTTTCGCACCTCAGAAAGCAGCATCATTCGCATGAGAATGACGTGTTCATTACACGCGTTACAAACACGTCCGTCAATTAGTGGGTTACCGTTGTTTCCATAACCTTCGTAGGTTTCTCCGCAAAGGTCGCAAATCAATAGACCACCACCAAGTCATTTCCAACAGGGAGGGCAACGGGGGAGAAGTAATTGTTCTCAGCCCATTGGAGGGCATCAAACATGGTGCTGAACCGACAGTTCATCAACCGAAAATGCACACCTTCGCGCCTCATCTCTTTCCTCACCTCTTGGATGAATTCATTCTTCTCTTCTCCACTTCGCATGAAATACCTGTATTCCTTCATTCTTCATCACCTCGGACAATTTTGTCCAAAATCTCTTCTTCACTTTCGAAGATTTGCTCCCAAATATATTCGGGAATATCATCCCCACGAGCCTTGTATGCTTCTGCGCGAGCATACCAATGCCCATCAACGTATTCTTCCCACTTTTCATCTCCTTCGATGATATCGAGAATCCATTGAGCGTGTTCAAGGTTTTGTTCTGAATTGCGGCGGCTTGCCTGTTCTTCAAAACCCATTTCTTCATTTTCAAGAGTCACATGACCGTGAATCAAACGGAGGCTTCCCTTGAGAACACCCCTTGCAATACAAGCATCACAGATTGCAATTCGGAAACCGCAGGTGTCCCACTTTGAACCATACCCCATTGAACCCTCAATGGTGTGGGCCTCATTGAAATTGGGCCAACAAAGGTGGTCGTCCACCGGACCTTCACACTTGAAACAAGTGTCGGGCAATTCCAAGAGTTTCACCACAGGGTCATACTCCTCAGGAAGCAGTTCGATTTCGATTTGCATTTCTTCTCCATTCAAGGTCATAATCATTCCTCCTTTTGGTCCGTTACAGTGAACCAATCTGGGACATTTCGCCGTGTCCAACGGGCAAAGTTTTGTTTGTAAACGCGGTAGTAGTTGCGATAGGCTTCTACGGTATCTCCACACTTCACGTCTTCAAACATACACTGTGGGGGGTCGCAGAAATCAATATCTGCATGACTCTCCGGCGCGTGTTTTAGTTTCTCCCTCATCTTTTTGTCCGTCATGTGGACTTTACCATAGCGGTAGGTATATTCATCACAAAGGGCAACAAAGTGGGCGTAAAGCCACTCATATTGTTTCTTCCCACTTCGCACCCACAAGGTTGAGGGGTGTCGAACATGGGCGGGTTTGTATAAGCCCATTCTCTCCGCTTTGTATCTATTGTTACCCGTATGGGCAACGCATAACATTTGAGCGGATTCGATAATCATTTTCACCACATGTTTATCACACATCATTTGTGCTGCAATAGTGGGGTCGCGGTGCACATAGAAAATGTTCATCAGAATTTCTCCTTTTGTGTTGCAATCAAGTAGGCGGCGAACCACAGTAAAGCCGCAATTGAAAGAATTGCAATTACCGGGGCCATCCTCTCACCCATAATTAGAATAAGACAGATGAATACAACCCAACCTAGAGTAAGACCTGCCGCCACAGTGATTCCTGATTCGTAGAGATTAGCCCACAGGTTTTCATACGACGCAGTTTCTTCTACTTCCTCTTCCTTCTTCTGCTGTTCTCGCTGTTCTTCTCGTTGCTCAATCAAAGTGGAAAGCCTTTCTTCACTCATCTTAATCATTGTGTTATACATAAGAATGCGCCCCTCGTTGCCCTCATAGTGTGGGTTAAGAGAGAGAATTTCCTCTTTATAATAATCAATACTCTTCTGAGTGGAAGCAATTCGCGTGTCCAAGTCTGGCTTACACCTATCCACGGGTTTCGGTTTTCCCCTGAAAAGATATTCGAAGAAGTTGTAGCCCGCTCCTGCTAAAAACTCAACCAACCATGCGGCCAAACCGAGGGCAAAGAAGCCACCAAGGACAATCAAAATTAGAACAATAACGTCTTCGCTCATTCTTCCTCACCCAAGTAGTAACGCTCCATCATGTCGTGAGTATATTCAACAACACCCAAAGCCTTCGTTGTGTCCATCATGTGCTCATAATCTACATTATACTTGTAGGAGAAAATACAATCATCCATTTCCGCAGTAGGGTAGAACCCAACCCACAATCGGTAGTTCCGCAGCCTTAGGTGAAAATAAACCCCACCAATCTTTCCTTCAATTTGCATGGGGCAAATCTGCGTCAATACTTCAAACTCCTCTACTTGTTTCATTTCTTGTCCTCCTTAAAGATGTATGTCAATTTGACTAGGATAATGCATATGTCGGTCATTTTGACCACTATTCTCACATGAGACAGCATGAGAAAGTCAAAATGTATAGGATAATCGCCATATCCTCTACAGAATGCCAACATTCTCACTTTTCTCACTTTCTCATTCGCGCCCCTCTTACACACACATACATACATACATCAATATGTATAGGATAATAATATCCCTTACATAATGATATACATACAGAGAGAGTAGTAGTAGTATATGTATATGAGAATATGAGAATATGAGAATACTATGTATATTGTATAAGATAATCCTATTATCTCATACATTCTAACTTTCTCACAGTATTCTCATTGAGAAAGCTAGACAAAATGTGCATGATATTAAAACCGTAATAGCACAAAGCGACTAAGATGTGAGTCATGGACCGCACTATACAACAAAAAGTGAGGTGAAGAACAAGATTGACTTAGTGATAAGCGCAGATAAAGTGTCTGCGGCGCAACCCATGACTCACCCGCTCCCGCGCTCCCCACTTATAAGGTCCGCCGACCGTGCTTCATAGACCTATATAGACCGGCCTCCATCTATATAGATGATTGGCGAACATAAAAATTTTTATTTTTTCTTACCATATGGTAACATAATGTAATTAGTATGCCTCGGATTTTACGACGCATAAACCGCGGGGTAACATAATTACATTATTGAACCATATGGATGCGAAGCAAAGGGGAAATAATGTAATTATTCCCTGTTCCTCATTTATCTGGTCGTCGGTAAACTAGAGCATCGTAAATTCATTATCGTTCTCTACTTTACCTCCTCCCATATGGTAAGGAACTTTGTGTAGAACCTCATAGTTTTTTTTAGCCCTAATGGGCGTCCGAGAAGGACAGAAGGAATTAGAATGGAAAACATTGAGAAGTTGATTGCCCGCGCAACCGCGTGGCTTGAGAATGCAGAAGAAACGAGGACGACGCGGTGGGTCCAAACCATCGTTGAAGACCTTCAGAATGGAGAGGACATTGACGCCCGTGAAATCTCCATGTTGAAGGATGCCGTCAAGGGAACGCGTGTTAGCCTTACGCTTTCTGAAGAACAGCAGCAACAGGTTTTTGCCGACACTGAAACCCTCCTTGAGGTTTTTACGCGCTACCCCACTTTGGCGGTTCCGCGTGAGCGCACTGAGGACAATTTCATCGCGGCACTTGAAAAGGCCATGAAGGAGAACATCAAGGCAGGTGGCGAGGAGTGAGTCCACGCGACGACGATGATTGAATAATCATCGGAAAGGCCTCTAATCGGGGGTGGGTAAGGGCGACCCACCTCCGGTTATGCCATGTGCGCTATACAAATTAACGCTTACAACATTTCATTTGGCCTAACCATATGGTTGTTAAATTGTTAGCAGTTATTCTAAAAGGATGAGAATATAAGTGGAGATATTAATGTAATTATATCCCACATTATATCCATTCTTTTAGAATAAGTGCGGTGTTTACATACCTCGCGGGGTTCACACCATATGGATGCAAAGCAAAGGGAAGATAATGTAATTACTCCCTGTTCCCCGTTTGAAGTTCTACGAACCATATGGTAAGGCAATTTGTGCTCTACCCCAAAAATAAAATCGCCCACTAAGGGCGTCCCACGGGACAGAAGAACAAACAAAAAGGAAGGAATGAATATGGTGAACATGACTGAACAAGAGTGGAACGATTGGACAGAAGAGGTGCGCGAATACATCGCAAACCTTGACGACGTGAAGCAACACTTCACGGGAACGGAAAAGCAGTGGAAGCGTTGGACGCGCAACCTTGTTGAAGCCATTGAAGAAGGCGACGACGACGAGGAATACCGCGTCAAGGACGTTGTGCAAAAGATGGGCAAGCGTCTTCCGATGTGGCCCAAGACTCGCGGCAAGGGAACGACTTTCAGCGGTTGGGCAAACATGATGTTTGACCACTACGTTGGACTTCGTGCTGAAGCGTGGACGGCTTTTTACCAAGTGCTTGAACAGCACGGTATTGCACATCACGAGATGACCCGCGCTTCTCGCAAGAACCAAACCGAAGGACAACCCTACGGCAACCTTGAGAACTTCCTCAAGGCCCGTGGTGTTTCTGACCGTGCATCCATCAAGGGTGACTTCAAGAACGGCCTTTGGGGTAACTTCGAAACCGACTTGAACGCGGCTCAACCTGAAGGTTCTGTTTCGGAGTGGATTTTGGCTCCAATCTCCCGACCCGTTCCTGATGAAAACGACACCAACCACGTTGATGATGCTGACTTGGAGGATTCTGAGTGAGCATTTTCGACGACGACGAGTGAAATCGTCTGAAGGTCGTTCTCCGGCGCGATGTGCGCCAAAGGTATGCTGAAGCATAATCACATCAACCCTCAGCAGGGGTGGTCCTGCTTAATCCCGCTTCTTGCTGTGCGGGATTTAATCAAAACCACGCCAATTTTTTTATGGGGTGAGCTACAAATTATCTACCATATGGTAGGTTAATTTGTAACATACCTCAAAAAGAAAAACAGCAGGTGAAGCCATGTTCAGGAAGAGCATTGAACCCAAATTTGTTATCAAAGTGAAACAGAACAGGTATGAGAAGTTCATTTTAGATGAACTCCGCGTATCTGCTGATACACCTGCTGAATTGATGCAGAATTTGACTGATGCACTTCTACAGGCTCTTGACCAATTGAACAATGTGAACAAGGAGGACTGAGAATGCAAGAAGCACCATGCACCCACGGACGTTGGCGAGAAGAAGTAGACCACTTTGAATGTAGGGTCTGCGAGGCCATTGTGATGAAGCCTCAAAATTACATTCCCCACTACATGAAGAAGGAGGAAGAAGAATGAACCGAACATGCACATGCAAACCACCACAAGGAGAATTGATTGAATTAGCCATGAATGCTCTTGGCTTCAATGACGCGGAGAAGATGCATATTTGTGATGCAGGTTCAGCCTATGAATTGGCTGCTCTCAGGCTTCACGGTCTTAAATTGTGGATTCACGGTATTGACTGTCCGGAAGGTGAAGAAGAATGAAGAAAGACGGATACGACAGGACGTTCCCAATCTACCGACAGGGGCCGAAAGGTTTCTGTAAGGCAGATGGATGCAACAAGTCATTGACGAATAGCGAGGACCCTCGCTTTTGCTCAATCCGTTGCAGGCGGCACGGTGAAGGCCGGTTCTGAAAAGAACGAAGTGTAGTGGGAAAATAAATGCGGGCATTGGTTTTCGGGCATTTTCCACTCATTACACAATCACAACATAATTCTAAAATGAATTATGAATTAGTGCCTAATACACACTCTCCTTAGTGTGGTCGGTTGGAGGTTTTCGGCTAAGGAGGTGTGTATTCCCCTTTTCTTTTTTTAATGGGGTAAGCTACAAATTATCTACCATATGGTAAGGAAATTTGTGATTACCTCACAAAGAAAGCTGGCCGCTGAGGGCATGAAAACCTACACGGTAACCATCGCAGACGCTTCAGGTGACTCCCTCGTTCAATTGACCGCTCCCGACATTGTTGAACAATCAACGATGGGCGCGTGGCTCTTTGTGGACAACCTGTTGGTTCCGGCCCACTCCATCAACGAAACCGTCCTTGATGCGGCCCAAAACCTCCGAATCATGCCCGCGCTTGTTGGTGGGAACGAGGACCAATGCGACTATGACGATGATGATTAGGGCTTCGGCCCATCGGGTTAAACAAAGTAGCACCATATGGTTGCATTTAAAGCGATTGAAATATTATTTCAATCATAGATTTAAATTAGCAACCTCGCGCGAGGTATGTAGGTGACGATGTAAACGGTTTAGATTCTCTAAAATCCGATTACATCTAACCTCATTACCATATGGTAAGTAACAGAATAAGTTAGAGTTAGCAGCGTTTAATGAAATTAAACTGGCAAGCGGGTTCTAACTTATGGCGATTACTACCCCAAGTCGGGGTGTTCTAACGAACCTTACCATATGGTAAGTATGGTTAGCAACGCAAGATAAAAAGCGAATACGATATAATGAAATTATATAACGGCTTTTTATCGCAGCGGTCGGTAGACCTGCTGACTTACTACCTCAATCGGGCCTCATAGGACCATATGGTTCATAATGGGAAACGTAAGTTAGTATTTATCTCTGCGTAAGTGAGCTAATAATGAAATTAAAGCGAATAGTGGAGATAAATACGCGCCCTTTATGTTACCCCAATCGGGGCATCTTCGAACCATATGGTTCACTTTGGGAATCAAATTTTTTTAAAAAACTTTTTAACCCATAAAAAACATTAACCTTTATGGGCAAATATACCGACAAACCCGCCATCGCATTACAAGCATTACATTACCACAGTCCTCATGCGGCCCTAATGCACCATTTTGAAGACTATTTTGACCTCTGGGAACAATTTGAGGCCCTTTGGCGGCAATCTTACCCCCCTCCACCGTGTAATCTCGACAAAATACAACCTATTCTGGCCGCCATGAGTCAAATTCGCGCCGAATGTAAAGGTTTATATAACCAATTGCGCTTAGACCCAAGTGCAATTCACCCAATACAGAAATTTCCACCCATAGACCATATAAAAAACAAAGAAAAAGCCGCTAACGCGGCCAAATACAACCAAAATAAGGGCGCGAAGGCGCAAAAAAAGAGAAAAAAATGAATTTTTATAAAAAATTTCGCGTTAAAACAAAAAATTTTATTCAGGAGGCAGGCAAAACTATTCTTATTCTGGAAATAGGATAAAAAAAATTAAAAAATTTTTGCAAGTGGCGAAAAAATTCCGGGGCAATTTTTGAAAAAGAGTGTAGAAAGGGGGCATAAGGATGAAATGGGAGTCTATCTTAAAGAAGGAGTGGACTGTGGATGATTATGAGCACCCTGTTGTTAAGGAGTTATTTAACATAATGAAAAATAGAGAAGAAAAAAATCAAGAGGAGATTTATGAACCTCAATATAAGGCACTTAAATTTTTTGAAACAAGTTGTTCAAAATACGATATTTCTTTATATAGTTCGCAAGATAGCTACCTTAGAAAATTAAAAGTATTTCTACCTAATGATACAGCCCTTTTTTGTAATATTCCGCCCGCGTATAATTTTGCTCGTGGAACTCCGGAAATAGTAGCGACTATTTTTTTAAAGGATGGGAAATGCCCTGTTTGTATTAAAACGCCGGAGGGGGGCAGCCTACCATTTTATGATTATATAGTTTCTATGGTGGATGCGGCAGCACATCGTGGGCGTGGCATGAACATTGACGGTTTTGATTTAGCAAATAAATGGATAGAAAAAGATATAATATGGGGGCGCGGTAATTATTTTGAGGGTCCAATATTATTTACACCCATAGAAGAAAATCCAAGTCTTTTTAGACACCTTACAGAAGAATATTATGACGACCCCGACAAGATGCGTTTCATAATTGACTCTTTACGCCCCTATGGTAAATATGTAATGGAAGCATTTGATAAACAATATAAGGCATTTAAAAAATGGGGCCGACTTTCCAACGAAAGGAGGGTGTGAACAATGAATTGGCAATACATTCTAAAGGCGGGTCCGTGGAATGTAAAGAATATGTCCCTGTATTATGAGAATACATTCGCTGCTAGAATTCATCCCAACTATTATACTGAATTCAATAGTGATGCAATAGATAAATCTGTAAATAGTATGCTAAACGGTATTTGGGCAAATTTAAAAAATGTTGATTTTATTCCTAGTAGGCGAGTTATTACAATAGAGGGTGAGTCGGGAACGCCTTATGAATTATGGTTAAATCCCACCGACTTTTGTAAATTTGACGTTCTTGGTTCTAAGGAAACACCCATTGGATATGTTAATGCTTTAATCTGCATAGACCCTTTACAAAAATTACCCTATGGGGATATTTTAGGTAGTTATTTATTATCCCTTTCTAATGACGTAGGTTCTGCTGCTAATGTTACTACCCTATATTCATTTTTATACGAACCCTTTTATACCGAGGTTTACTGTAATTTCTGTAGAGAGAATTCACACGCAATACCTACAAATGAGTTAACAGAAGATTATTCTTGTTCCAATTGCAACGTATTCTCGTGTATGTTACGACCATCAGATGAGGAGATAGATGCAAATGAAAAATGGTTTGTAATTGAAACTTATGATGAGAAATATACATGTCCCGTTTGTAATGATGAACTAGAGATGTTTAGTAATATGACGGGGTATTGCGAAAAGGATAGATTGTATTTTATAGAAGAGGACAGATACCCACTAATGAGAATTCACGGAGAGATAGCCGCATCTGATGATTTTACAGATTTATTTTATCAAGGTCAGGAATATAGATATATTGGTGATGGGATAGATGTAGAGGAGGTCGAGGAATGAAGTGGGAGAGTATTTTGAAAGCGGGACCGTGGAGTTTACTTGAACAAGATTTATTATATAACGGCCAGCGTGTCGTCCAAATACCAGCACGATATCTTAGCGAGTTTACACAGGAGGCGAATATTAGGTCTGTGGATAGCATGTTAAACTCTGTTTGGACAGCTAATGAAGAAAAATTAGAATATAACGTTGGGAATATTCTTATTATGGGGAAGAGTGGTAATGTATACAGATTAGATGTTGATTATGGTAGATATTGTAAATTTGATGTTTATGCTACCGCGGATTCTCCCATCGGTGGATTGGGAGTAAATATATGTATTGATATAGATGAAAAAGGTGCAAGACCTTATGGTGATATTCTAGCCACCTATCTTTTAACCCTTATTGATGATATTAACACTGCCGAAAGTGTTGATACTCTAGAAACATTCCTCAACGGTTGGTATGAGGCTGTAGTGGAATGTGATTTTTGTTATTACTCTAACGGATTCGATGAATTAGACCAATTGGAAGACGATTTTACTTGCAGACATTGTGGCGTTTTTACATGTGATTTAAATTTCGCAGAAGAAGTAACAGCCGGAGGCACTTCAGTAGGATTGGAAACTTATAATGAGAGGTATAATTGTCCTTATTGTGGTGGTGATGTTGAAATTGAATGGGTTAATCATAATGATAAGTATGCTATTTGTGAAAATGATACAATGGTTATTGATAAAGAGGGTCATTATTTCCCAGCGATGAGAATAGATGGTGAACTAAGGGTGGATGTTGAGCCTGATGCTGATGATGAGAATATTATTATATATGAGGGACAAAGATATAGATACACCAATGGTATTGAGGGAGAACTTATCGAGGAGGAAGAGTGATGTGGTGGGATATTATTAAAAGAATGGATAAGGCAAAAATGCCTACTCACCTTAAAAATAGAGTGAAGGAGATGTTTAGAATTTTAGAAAATCAAACTCCTAGAGAAGAACAGGCGGATGGGGAAGATGTTTTTATTTATCAGTTATGGGATGAGAAGGACAATGAATGGGGAATAGGTGTATGGGTTTATAAACAATATCTAAAAGAATCACCCCGCGAAATGTTGCTCAGATGTAAACATATCGTTGAAAAAGAACCCTTATTTTATTCTAAAGACTCGATTGTAGGAACAGAAACTTTCGAAGGGATGATATTATTTCACAAAAATGGCGTTGATATAATATCGTTGACCTCATTGGAAGAGCTATTTGATTTTTTGGCAGAATTAGATGAGGAAAATACAATTGGTTTGATACATTTTGATGTTACGTTTGGATTTGATGATTGGACAAGTTATTTAAACGTCACAGATAGTGTATTTACAACTAGAGAGCAAAAACTTAAGGCTCTCAAAGAAACTCAAATTAAACCCGGACCTCTTGATAGTTTAACTCCCGAAGAAAGGGCAATCGTTAGAGGAATTATGGAGGGATGAAGATGTGGTGGGAGATTATTAAAAAGGGCGAGGATTTTTTACCCAAAGATATCTTACCCATTGTTAAAGAAATACTCAAATCCTATAACCCCACACACGGGAAGATTTTTACTCAACAGCAACAAATTGTTAGACTTAGACTCAGCATGTCTCAATCAACCTTTGAAGGAAATATTAATAATTACTATCAAGATGTTGTAAAGGTCTTAATATCAGTATTAAGACATGTGCTTTTTGAAACGGGGGAGGATGAATACAGCACATATTATGATTGTAAAACTAGATATTATCCTTTACATGGCGTTTTTAGTGATGGACCAGCATCAGATACTAGGTCATTTCCTGTTAAATTACATATTGATGTATCAAAGGATTGGACGTATTTTTTCAAATTAACGGATAGTGTTTTCTCTACAGCGGAGCAAAAATTAGAGGCACTTAAGGCAACAAATATTCTACCACAACCTTTAAGTCAGTTAGACCCCCAAGATAGACAAACGGTTAGAAGTATTATAGAGGGATGAAGATGTGGTGGGATATTCTAAAGGGTAGTTTAACAACTGCGGAGTATTTGAAGGAATTAGATAAATTCCGTATGTTTAGAAGAATTGGTTTACAATCAGAATATGAGAGGACTAGTGATAATCTTACAGTTACAAGAAAAAAGGGCAATATGGATACGGATTATGAAAAATTATTTTATGATAATGAAATTGAAGAAGGGGTTGAAAGTCTTTTTAAATTTAGAGGAGGTTCTTTTGTAAAAAGGTTAGATGATTATACTGTTTATTTTTCATTAGAAGAGCAAGAAAATCTTCACCATTTTATATTTAAAGTAAAGGTCACTAATATTAGCCCTGAGAAACGATTTAAACTAAGAGATGCAGATAAGGAATTTGAATGGGAAATTATATTTTTCAATGAGGGAGAAACGAATGAAGAAACGGTCGGGGACGGGTGGCTAAAACCTGAGCTTTTCCCACTCGAACTTTTTGTTGATTCTAGCGCGTATGCAGGTCGTCACCGAGCCAAAGGTGAAATTGTTGGCAAAGATAGAAAAGACTATTTCATATCAAGATTATCTGAAATGACTGAAGCAGATATGCTAACAGATAACTGGAAAGAGAATGTTAGAAATTTATATTATGAAATGTTGCACGGGGGATACCGCCCATCCCCTGCTCCTTTTAATCAGTATTATCAAAATGCTTATAGAAAAATTATAGAAATTATTAAACAAAATTCCCCAATACTCATAGCACAAGAAACAATTGCGAGACATGCGGAAGGATATTATTCAAGGCTTCCGGACGGCCCACCACCTGTGGGATATGGACGACAGAGGTGATAATAAATGTGGTGGGACATTCTTAAAAATACAAGTTTTACAGACAAGGAGTATCGTCATAAAATAGATGGCTACAATATGTTTACACTTATGTTTAGTGATTCAAAACCTAGTTGGATGGAAGTCAATACTGAAAATCATTTACCTTTTACAACATTAAATCAATTGATAATGAATAATGATTTTCAGAATAAACTCAATGCTCTTTTTAAATTTAAAAAAGGTTCCTTTGCCGTCCGTTTTGACGGAGTTACCGTTTATGTTAAATTAGAAGAACAGGAAAATCTTCATCATTTTATTCTTGAAATAGACTTTATCAACACTACTCCTAGGTTTGAAGCCTATGCGAAAGAAGAAGGGTTAGAATCTAAATATAAGTTTGAGGTTAATTTTATTAAAGAAAAAAATGCTGATGAACCAAAAAATGATGAAGTAAAGGATGTTAGTCTAGTTCTTGAAGATTTTGTAGATTTAGATTATTATGAGGGGGATGGCAGTTTTGCGACTAAAAGGGGAAACGCAAGAATGGAGTATTTTAAGGAAAAACTTAAAGATTGGAAAATACATATGGGTATGCCTTCTAAGGATGAACTTTTTAGAATTTACCAAAAGTCAATTTTGAGCGTTTTTCATACAACCAATACGCAGTTAACTCAAATGTCAAGGGGTGGTAAATATTACACTGATAGATTCGAAATTGTTTATAATAAAGTAATGGAGGGTGCAGAATGAGTTGGATTTTAAAATTAAAGAAACCTATGCAAAAAACGTTGAGAGAATTGGTTCACGATGAGGTGTTGCGGCAAGCGGGCCGTGATGTTCCCGACACTATTTTAGAAACTGAGGGTCTAATCACACAATATATAGTAGACCGATTAAGAACCCTACACCCATTTACTTCAGCCAATTCACCTGTAGGAGATATTCGTATGAGGTATATAGATAAGGGTCTTGATTTTAAAGACTTTTATACTCTATTAGAAACAACTGTTAGGTCATATCTAGCTAAAGAATCCCTTGATAGACATACTAAGGATAGAGTAGACCCAATTACAGGAAAAACAGAACAAAGAAAGCCTGTAGAAAGAGCCTTGAGTATGCTCCAAGAAGTTTGTAATAGTGTCGGTGCTCGTCTTTATCCGCTAGCGGCTGTTGGTAGATATCGCATTGTTTATACAGACTCCAATGGTTTAGTTTGGTCTTATGATTTCAATACCACAGACAATCAGCAAGATACATATATTTATATTAAGGGTAAAAGTCAAAATCAGGTTTGTATTAAACAAGCCCCCAATGCTACCGTAGTTGTTCCTATTGCAGACCGTGTTGCCGGTATTCTTCTAGCAGTTCATAGTGGGGGTATTCAATATAGAGATTCAGCAAGGCCAATTCCCGCCCTAGTATATGGTTATTTACTTAGCCTAAATGGTGTTAAACATAGAGGAATTATTTATACACCCTACAATGGACCCGGATATCGCGCAAGTGAGATTGAAAGAATTTTATGGGATTTTACTAATAAAAGAAACCCCGATGGAAAATACATTTCTGCTACCACCAAGGGTGTCGAAAGACATGAACCTGAGGAGAATCAAAATGACGAGTAGGGAGTCTAAAAAGAAAAGGTATATAAAGAGGGAGGGGCCATCAGTTAAATCGGAGAAAACTCGCCCTAATAAACCAAATCATACAAGGAGGTCAAAAACATGGAAGAATTAACTTGGGAATTATTTTTGAAAGCAGCAGGTGATTGCAAAATTCGCCGCTGTTCATTGGAAAGTTGTAGACATAATGAGAACCTACAATGTGTTCTCCCCGAAGTTAATCTCAACCCACAGGGTAAGTGTGAGCAAGCAGATATTCTTGAACCTAGAGAACTTCGCCTCCGTAATATTAAAAGGGGAGCAAGAAGTTTATTTAATAGAAAGGAACCAAGTTATGACGGAGGTAGAATTGGATGAGTTGGGAAGATATTTTAAAGATGCCTCGCGGTGATAGAAAAAATGCTACATGGGCTAGAATGGCTGAAATTCTTGATGAGCAAAAACGCCCTATGTCTATGAACGAACTAATTGACGTTCTCGTTACAGAAAGAAGTCGTCTACCCATCCCTGTTAGAAGTAAAGGTGGTGGGAGATTTAATACATGGCTTATGAATAATCGCCCCGACATTCTTATTGATAAAACAGGGAAGGTAAATATGTATAGTGTGGTGAAAGAATGAATTGGGAAAAGTATTTAAGGAAGAGTAGCGATAGCGATATTAAAGATTGGGAAACTGCGTTAAAGGAGTTTATCAAAGAGGGTAGAAAACTTGGTATTCCTCTTGACGTAATTACCAAACTTGATGGTGCTTTAACGAGCGCAGAAGCCGGTCCTGCTGAAATTAATACAACCTACGGTGAAGAAGATGATTCTACTGAAGAGTGAAACTGTTGACCTTGTTTGGAATCAGGCTGAAGCGAAAGCGCGGTTTGAAGAATATAAGGCATTTTGGTCCCGTAGCCGCGAGTTTGGAATTACAGGTAGAGCAGATGCAGGAACGGGTCAACCAAACTCACCCAATGTTTTTACTACAATTTTAAGACATGGTGATGGTAAATATAATCGCAAGCAGAGGTCTAAAAGTGCTATTGATGTAGACGAAGAATATGGTGTTTTTAACGGGGCGGGGACTGTTCTTGAGGCATTAGAGGATATTATCAATTTGAAAACCCTACTACCCGATGAGGTGGAATTTCTAGACTATCTATTAGAAGTAATGGAAACCATTGAATCTGATGAATCAACAGGGCAGAATGCGAAGAATCCCCGCAATATCCCGTATCACACAATTATTGGTGAGGATGAGGACGGGTATATTCGCGGTATAGCATACGGTCATTTTTTAACCCCTGAATATTGGCAGTTTAGAACCGATAAGGCAAAAAAGAAGAAGCAAGAATATGCAGTAGATAAGCCTGATAAAAGTTGGACTAACACCCAAGCTAATAAAGCAAAGCCTCCGATGTGGCTCGCTATGTTCGACCCCACTAATGGATTAGTTAAACTAATTCAAGACATTAAGAAAATCGTCGAAGAAACGATGAAGCCCGCCAATCAATCACATATAGTAACATTCAATCAGCGTAAGGTCGGCGGGGCTGCAAATCTTACAGGCATCCGCCCATTGTTGGAAAAGGTTCTCAACGACCCATCTATCTACGCGGGTAATCAAAAATCCCCACGCAAGAGTAGATTGAGAGAAGCCATTGAAGCAGAAACCTTGCAGGTAAATGAGGCAGATTTAAAAATTCTCTCTGAGGTCAGTGAAGTTATTATCTCTGATGGGAAGGCTACACAAAAGGTGAAATTAGAGGATGTGCCTAACTTTGAAGAAATCAAGGCAGTAAACATACGCTTCCCACCGGGAAATCATCGCACACTTAATCAGTTAATCCGAGAGGTTATGGGAGAAGAGTTTATGAATACATTCCGTAGGCCCGGATTACCTGAAGATGTTTCAGACGGATTGACGCTAAAGGCTGAAGTGGAGATGATTGAACACGCCACGGGATTGATGAAAAAAATACTTCTTCTAAAAGATGAAAAGGTCAAGGAGTGAGTATTTATGAGAAAGATTCTGAAGTCCTGTCCTCTTTGCCAACATGAGGACCGTGATGAGTTAGAGAATCAAATGCTATCCGGTGAATTACAACCCGCTGAGTTAGACCGTATTGAGGATTGGCGAAGTGGGTTAAGTAGAAAACATTTACAGAACCATCTTGGGGACTACCATGATAATTCTAACGAATCCTGTCCCTTATGTGTGGCTGAGAATAGAAAGCAATTAGAAACTGCTATCGCTGATGGGCAGATTAAACCCTCTCGCGCTGCGGAGATGTTAAACGTGGGCGTGGATTTAGTGAATGTTCATATGAAGAAACACCTACGCCCGTTAGTCCAAAGAGCGGCGAGTGTAGAGATTGCCAAAACTGAAGTGAACGAAATTGAAGTTCTATCTAACAACCTTTCCTTATTGCAGACAAAACTCAACGAATTTATCTTCGATGCGGAGGAACTCGACCACCGCACAATTGATTCTCTAGTTAAGTTATCTAAGGAGATTAGGGAAAGTTTAAAATATGCGTTAGAGTTTAAAGGACAATTAGTGCATAGGCAGGAAACTGTCGTGGTGCAACAGGTTGAAGTTATTCAACGCGTGTTGATTGATAAATACCCCGAAGTGTGGGCCGAGATTCGAGATGATGTAGCGGAGAGATTAGCATGAGTTGGGAATCTATTTTGAAACTTAAAATTAATATTCCCCGCCTCGCCGCTTCTCTTTTAGATAACATCATGCAAGATGGTGTAGAAAGAACCGCAACAGAAGCCCTTCAAGCAATACACGAAGCAATAGATAACTACGAAACCCATCCTTATTTTACATCGAGGGTAAGACAAGCAAGAACACCTAAAAGGGGAACACAATATATCCCAACTACTATTATGATTAATCGTTATTTTAAATTTAGTGGAAAATACACCGCCAATGGAAATAAATTTACTTGGAGTGGTGAAGAATGAAATGGAAATCTATTTTGAAATCTAAACGTAGTAAAGGTATTGCCTTAAGAAGTATAAAATATATAGATGAATTAATGAGCGATGGAGTTTCTAGAACTGCGGATGAAGTTAAAAGTTTTTTATTAGATAGCAAAACACTAGTTCCATCTAATGCCGAAATTACTCAATATCTTAAAGGTAGTCCTAAATATGAACTAGTAGGAACAGCAGTCTCTTCTTCACCTTTTAACAATCAAAGAGTAAACGTTTATAGAAAATTACAGGAGGAATAAAAATGGAAGAAGAAACAATTGAGAAAGTAGCAGATGTAGCAGAAGACGTAGTTGATGTTTTAGAAGATTTGGGGCTTATTACCGAAGAGCAAGAAGCCCGCTATACGGCATTGATTCAAAAGGGACTACCCCTTGTCGTCGGTCTTGTTACCGGCGGATTATTAGGCGCACTACTTTGAGGCGGTTGAATGAGATTTAGAGATGCTGCTCGTATGGCTTTAAGCATAAGGGGTGGCTTTAATGCTAGTAAAATGCCGAAGCCAGAAACTAATGCGGAGAAGAGTAGTTATTATAATTACGGGCAACGTCTAGACCCCGACCACCCCATTTTCGACAAAGAGTTATTTGAAAGATATTTATTTTTAGTTGGTGGTGAAAGGCGTAAAAAGGCATTAGTAGATTTTGCAAAATACTTACAGAAAAACTATGGCGAAGCTCCTGAATTTTTCGAAGAGATTAATAAATTAAAATTAGGAGAATCTACAATTGGAGAAACCATTCCTCTAAACGAAGATGCGGGGAATTGGATTAAAACTAATATGGAAACGCTTTACAAAGATTGGGTAGAAACTTCTTCGGATACTTTTTACACAGTGTTAGCGTATTTTATCGGTTCTAAAATCCCGATTTCCTTCGCAAGTGTGAGCGATGAACTCAAGGCGCAGGGTAGGGAAAAAATTAATTTTACTGAAATTAAAAACGGAGAATTTTCTATCTTGGGTAAAATGGAGAATATTTGGAATAAAGCGCATCCAAAGCCTGCTTCGACTATTAAACTTAGAACCGTCCGTCGCACTTCATTTTTATCTTGGGATAACAAGAAGATTAACAATTTCTTAAAATTGTTACAGGACGTTGTTCGTATTGAGGGTAAAAGAAAATCACTACCATTGGTAACCTATTTCGACGACATGAGTAACGACGCTATGAAAAGGTCTGTATTGAAAGCCATTCTAAGAGTAGACGACGACCTTTACCAAACCTTTTTCCGATTCACAACACCGCAGCAATATCATTCCGCAGGCGGGGCTTCATTTGGAAGAGGACAGTCTTATAGAATTAGAGACTTCGCTCACTATTTTATAGACAACCTCGACAAGTTCAACCAATTCAAAACCGATGTAGGCTCTTACGTTTTAGGAGAGGATTTGGGAGAGATTGGAAACTACCCCGACGCTAACCCCGTTAGGAAAGAAGAGATTTATGACGCGGTTGTGGACGTTTTAAGAGATGGGGAAGACCGCACCTTACAAGCAGAATTGCAAAAATTTACAGATGAGACTAAAACGACTATTGAGGGGGATGCTAGCTTTTTCCTCAATTTTGTCTTTAAGTTAGTAGAACAGGATATGGGTTTAGAAGACCTAAAGGTGGTTAAATATAATCCGGGAGTGGCGAAAGATGGTTTTACGGGAATGATAAATCTTATTGGTTTCCTTAACTCCTTCGACGTTGATATTACACCTATTCTTCAGCCTATGGAAGAGGCTATTGATTACATCGAAAGACAGATAGAGAGGGCTAAAAGTAGAGGGGTAGAAGACCTTATGGAATTTGTAATAAATAGAGTAGTCACGTTAGGAAAATTCACCGACTTAGGTAATGAAATTTCAGACGCTCTTGAGAAAGGTTTTGCTGATAGTAGAAGAGGTATTATTTCAAACATCAACGAGTTATTCTCAGGGATAAGTTTAAATGCATTACAAACCATAGGACCATACATCGCCATTAATGGTAAGCCCCCAATTAATTTCTTAAGGAGCCTTGATTTACTGGAGGAATGAATATGATTATCAAAAAAGAATACGATGAGGAAGATATTGCAGACATTTTAGTTTTGGCCGCAACAGGGAGTATGTCTTCTTTTAACGCTATATCTGAAGAAATAGAAGAATATAAGGAACCAGCAGTTGTATATTTTATCGCATCTAAACTTCCCCATATCTACTCCGAAGGCACAAGAATTTATCAAACCAAAACAGGAGCACCTGAAGAGTTGGCAGACTTAGATAGAATCGTTGAAAGACTTACTGACCTTTTAGTTGATATTCCTGATAAAGTTAGTTTTAGAGCACCTCATACTGAAGAGGATGTTGAGAAGTATAAAAAAGCGGTGGACAGATTTACAAGTTATTTGGACCCTGAAATTACTAAGGTATTGAATGATATCTACACTCGATTAAAGGAGGCGATGGGTTCTCAAGAATTACAAGAAGCGGCCCCTCAAGTAGACGTGGGTGCTATCTTAAGAACGATGCGATATTATGACTCTAAATCTGACGATGATAGAAGACAGATTTATGAATATTGGGAAACTCTCAATGGTGATTTTACTACCCTTCATGGTGATTCTGAAATTTTAGCATTATTAGGGGGGTTAGGTTCTCAGACAGTAAAGGTTGAGCCTGAGTTAGCAAAAAGTCTTATGTCCCTTAATGGGATGAGATTGCCAAATTACATTATAGAAATCCCCGCACTTGATGTTTTTCAATACCGCGATGATGTAGTAGCCGAGGCGATTGTAAATAAGTTATTCACAAGAGAGGAGTTTTCTCGCAATTTAGCCGCCGTTAAGGGACGGACGGCAAGCATGGGTGGCTATCTAATGGAAGAAGGTCAAGAGGGGGATATTGAAGAAGAGGTTTTTGATATTAACATTGAAGATGCTGAAGAGTATTTAAGAAAGGTTAATGAGATTAAAGATGTAGACCCCATTCTTGCCCTTGAAAAAATTCACGACGATAATTCATTTATAGTAAACGATAATATTCGTAACAGTTTAGAAAAAATTTCTCAATCGCTTATGCAATCAGAAGATATCTCATATATTCGTGATTTGTATGAAGTCATTATGGAAGAATTGGATAACAATGTAGCGTCTATGCAACAGGATATTATTTATAGAGATGTTTATTATCTCCCAATAATGGATGATAATAAAAATAAAGGTGTTTTGAATTTATTAATTAAATCACTTGATTATAACTTTATCAATATCACTGTTAGTCATAATGCAGAAGAGGGGGAAGTTACCTTAGACTACGAAGAGGACAGTGAAAAGGGTCTTACTTATAATCAGGTAGTCGCAAAAATTAACAATGATGCTAATGAGTTATTTAGTGTATTGAGTGAACTTTCCTCTTCAGTAAAAATGTCGCCGTATTACAGCGGTCTTGGAGATGTTACCGAAGGTGGCATCACACCCCCTCAAGGTGGTAAGCCCCCATCAATGGATAAGTTTTTCTCTGAACTTACTCTTATGTCTTTTATTAAAAGATATTATTTTAACTCGCTACAATACCGCTATCTCTATGGGCGTGACCTCCCACAATTTGCAGAAAAGTCCACATATAGAACTTTAGAACAGTCTATTAGATATCAAGGGGGTAGGTTCTACGAAGGCATGGTTGATAATCTAACTAAGAATCCTAAATTTTTGGACAGTGGTTCGATTGATTCTCTTATTGGGTTCTTCAAAACAGTGAATAAAATGTCCACTCAAACTAATGAACAAATTATTTCTAGTTTTGAAAGAGTTCACCTAGCACTTTCTAAAATGATTATTCTAGCCCGTGGCCCCCCATCTGAGAGTAGGAAGATGAACCAAGATATGAGAAATTTCTTCGGCATTCTACTCAAGTCACAATTAGGTGAAGCGGGGGGGAATAAGATGTTCTTAGGGAGGCCGCTTAGGTCATACAACACCGTGCCTACTGATAACGTGGTGCGTGAATTACTCGAAGACCTAATTGCCTTACTAAAGGATGAGGATTTTGTAAAATACGCTCGTAGGCATAACCTTTCGAAGATTGATAAACTAATCAGCGCAATTAAGCGTTCTGCTGTTTATGAAGATGGTATTAAAAAATCACTCTCAGCGTATTATCTAGATGCGTTGGACACATTAAGGCAGATTAGAGATATGCCCGTTTACAAGGCTTACTTAGATGTAGCAGATGTGGAAGATGTAGAAATGGTAATTGATATTATTAAGCAAGAAGACAATGTGGACCTATTTATGGTAGACATTGAAAAGATGATTGAAAGTGAAAGTTCATTCGACACGATTGCTAAATCTCACGGCGTTAACCCACTAGTGGTTTATAAGGTAAAGGGGTTGTTTAGATGAAGAAAGAATTGGGTTACGATGCTTCGGGGAAGCAGACAAATTATCTTCCGATTAGAACTGATGATGAAGGTAGGCCAATTAATCCGGATATTCAAATTTCTTCTAAGATTTATTCTGAAGAAGAAATGTTAAAAGAGTTTAGAAAAGTTAATCCTAGTAGAAAACAAAGAAAAGATATGGAATTTTTTCCAGACCTCACAAGAGTTAACGCTGATGGGTATTTTATTGCATTCGACCATAATAACCCATTAGGAGGGGAACCTCTCCCCGTTGGTCGCGTGGGGTGGAAATTTTTTAATAAACACGGTATTTATTTAACTGTGGGTATTAAAGTTATCCCTATGTATAGAGGTATGGGTATAGCAGAAAAACTTTGGAAATTAAGAGATGAGAAGGTCTTTGCCAATAAACCCGCATTTGGATTTGCTAGTAATTTTCAAGAAGGGTGGGTAAATTTTATTAAAAGACAGGGTTGGGAAGTAGACCCACCAGTTTCTACTCTTCCTAAGAGTGTAGTGGCCGAGGCAGAAAAAACGCTTACGGACCCCGAAAGACCGAGAAGAATGATTACTCTTAATTTACCTGAAGATATGGCTATGCAAAAAGCCTGGAAAATTATCAAAGCACCATATAGAATTCCCGTAGATTATACTGAATTAGACGAAGATGGAAAGGATACATATTATGAAATGGTGAATAATTTAATGGGTGATTTTTCACTTACTGATGAAGATATTAATAGAATAATTTTTAATTCACCTTGGCTTAGTCATTTGAAACCTAAAACTACAAATAGAAAATTAAACAAATTTTTTCAAGGAGCACAAAAGGGCGACCCAAATACGGGCTATTGGACACCGAATATTAAAGAAGCGGTAGTTTATGCCTTATTAGGCAGTGATACTAGTGGGGAATATGGTGGCGTAAGAGATGTTGGAAAACCTGAAATTAGACAAGCTGATAGGACAGATGAAATGGTTGACCTTACACCTGATACAGAATTTTTACCTAATGGTTTTTTTGAAGCTAAAAATAAAAAACAGTTATTACAACAAATGAGAGATAAGACTGATACAACTTCTACTGGCGCTCTTCGAATACATACGGATAAAAATTTACCATACAAAACTTTACCTGATTATCGAATGAAGGATTTTATTTTAGAATTTAAAAAGGAATTAGAAGATGGGAAAGATGGTATTTATACACAATTTGCCCAAACTTCTATGGGTGGTATTGAAAATGAAGATAAGCAATTTTATATTGATTACTTAAATGGGGTTTTAGAGAAATACTTCGGTGGTGCTTAATAATGGACCTTCTAACTGAAATGGACATGGCTGCCTCAAAGGGCAACTTTGAATATTTCTTCACCAAAGTTCTCGGCTACGAGATGGCCCCTTTTCACCGTGAGTGGCTTCAACGTGTTGAAGACACAAAACGCACCGTTACCATTTGTTCCCGCGACCACGGTAAATCAGTCTTCTTTCACTCTTGGTGTGTCTATCAACTTATTTTTCAAGAACCCCCATATCAGATGCTATACATTTCTTCTAACCAAAAACAGACAATGGTTCACATGAAAGACATTGACCGTATGTTCACTAACATTCCCGCATTGAGAAAATACAAACCTAAGAGTGGGTGGGCGGTTGGCTACATGACCCTCACTAATGGAAACTCAATCATTGAACGTTCCGTAGGCTCACAGATTCGCGGTCTTCACCCTGATGAAATCATTGTGGACGACCCTATGAAGGAGTTCTCAGTAGCGGCTATTCAGCGCGTTTCAGATTGGTTTTGGGGAGATATGGTTCCGACCCTTCACCACACCTCTTCTCTCCGCATGATTGGAACCCCCTTCACCTATACGGACATATTTGCAGAATTAGAGGATAACGAGGAATATGACGTAAAACGCTACCCCGCTATCAATCAAACAGGGGAAGCACTTTGGCCCTCGCGGTGGGACATTGAATCACTTGAACGCCGTAAGCGTGAAATCGGTTCTTCAAAATTTACCCGTGAATACTTATGCATCCCCATCTCATCCAACACAATGTTGTTTCAAAAGGAATTTATTGATGCTGCAAAAGACCGCTCTATTACCGGCAAATATACAGGAAACAACGAAGCGTATAAATACTACATAGGCTATGACCCATCATTAAGTCAAGATGGTGACTATACGGTGATGATTGTATTAGAAGTTGATGAAGATATGAATAAAACTGTGGTCGCTATGATGAGAGAAAAGAGTCTTGACTTCCGTGGACACATTAACCGCATTACAGACCTTTGCCATCGCTTCAAACCTGAAGCAGTTATGATTGAAACCAACACTTTTGCAAAATCATTTGCTATGGAACTACGAGATATTTCAGACTTCCCAATTAAGGAATTTACAATGTCTAGGAGAAAGAAGGAGGAAATTATCTTGAACCTACAAATGAACCTTGAGAATGGAAAGATTAAATTTCCATATAAAGACGACAATTCACGGCAGATGAGTAATGCTATCATCGGAGAATTGGAGGCATTCGGCATTTCTTCTTCCGGTCGAATTGAAGGTCTAGGAGCGCACGATGATGCAGTTATCGCCCTCGCATTATCCAATCACGCCACAAAGTCTTTTAACGATGCCTTCGTTGATATTGATAGTGAAGGTTTATTCGGCAACGTCATAAATCCTCAACAGGAAATATTGAGTCAAAATAACTTTGGAGGTGGAATCTATGGAATTAATCTATAAGGAGGAAGAAATTGATACGGAAGAACTGCGCCGAGTATTGGATGAACTTGACCGTGAGGAAGAAGAGTCTGATAAAAAGCGCGAAGAGGTTCAAAATCTCGTTGGAAAATCTTGGATTAACTACCGCCCCTTTAACGAATGGGACGTTGTGAAAGAAATCTCTAACGTATACGGCATCAATCTAACTGAGGCTCAGGAGTATATTTCTAAAATGCCCGATGAACCTCTCATTGAGGGTAAACCAATTCCTGATATTGTAAAGGACCTTCGTAGCATTCGCCGCAGTTTGAAGGGTAATGCTAAACTAAAGATGAACAATACAATAGACCACCTTATCAAAGCCTATGGTGTCCACCTAGATTCATGCATTGATAACATCTATTGGCTCTCTCCCTATAAACCTGCGGTGAAACTTCTCACACCTAACTTGGATAAACTGCGTAAACTACAATATATCAAAGATGGAGAAACGAGGCAGGAGATTATCAAACATTTGATTAACATGTGGGATTGTGATTTACAAAAAAGGGAGATGGATTATGGTAAGGACTACTCCACAATGAGCAATTCGTTCAAGGACTCTAAAGCCACTATCCGCGCTATTCTAAAGGATATTCAACATCAGTCTATTAGACCTAGCCGGAGAGATAAACTTGATGATGTGTTAATTAAATCTATTTGCGATAACCCCGGAATTACAAGTAATCATCTCCATTCGATTCTCCCCCCCTCATATAAAAAATCTACTTCTCCACAAACAATTGCAAAGATGTTAAAACGTCTTCACATTACAAATGTTAGTGGAGAATATTACCTTCTCAGTAATGAAATTAAAAAGGACCTATTCTCATACATCGCAGGCTTCATTGATTCTGATGGCTATATCACAATGGATTCTTCATTCTCCCCCCGCGTGGGAATGGTAGCCACGGGAAATCGTGGAAAGGCATTCTTTACCGAATTGGAGAAAGAACTCAACATAGGTCGCCTACACTTAGACCAAAAAGTTGGGGAAAACTCTCGCAGCCAACATCGGTTGAATTTCTACTCGCAGGATGATATTACTAAACTTTTAGATAAATGTCTCCCACATATTCGCATGAAGAAAACTCAGGGTAAATTACTTCAAGAGGCTATTAGAATTAAGAAGCATTATAGAAAAGAACCGTGGGCTAAGGAGCGTATTGAACAAATTTTTAAACTTATTAAATGGGAAAATTGGAAAGATTCTAGAAACCAAGGAACGGCTGAATTCGAAAAGTATAATATCCATGAAGAAGATATTGCTAAATACAAACAGGAGTCTAAATGGGACTTGATGAATGAGTTAGACTCTATTGCTAAGGAGGAATGAAAATGGGATTACGAGATAACATTAGAACATTAGTTAGACGCAGAACTCCTACTCCTAAAGAACCTGAGATTTTCAATATGGGTATTCAAGAAAGAAAATTACCACACCACTATGCGGGAAAATATCTTTATGAAACTGCCCGCAATTCTACTATCGTCCGCACTTGTTTAGTGCAATTAAAGATTGAGGTATTCCGCCGTGGCTACGAATGGAAAAGAGCCTTCGAACTTAAGTGTAATGATTGTGGGTATGAACATCAACGCGAGGTTGAGCATTGCTATTCCTGCTATTCGAAAAATATGCGAAGACCTGACTTTAACCAAAAACTCTACGCTGAAAACTTTTTTAACAACTACGTTAATGAGGCTAATCAGTTATTTATAGACATTCTTAGAGAAATGGAAACCGACTTAAACGTTATTGATGATGCTTTTTTGGTAATGGTTAAAGATTATTATTTAGATAATAATGGGAAAATTGTCTTATCTAGAATAAATGAAATTTATCGCGCTGACCCTACTACAATGTATATTGAAACGGACGAAGACGGCGACCGTGGGCATAGCCGCTATATCTGTGTGACTCATCGTGATTTTATTTCTGAGGATAAATACGATAAGTGTGGTGTTTGTAATGCGTGTCTTTATCCTGTAGAATTTTGTAACAAAACTATGCAGGGTGAAGAACAGTATTTTATCCAAGGTGAAGTTATTCACATTAGTAAATATTCTCCTTCTCGCCTCTACGGACACCCACCCGTTCTTACCTTATGGAACCACATTTTTACACTCTCCGCTATGGAGCAATATATTAGCACATCTTATACAAAGGCGAGGACACCGCGCGGTATTCTAGCCGTGCAGACTAATAACATGGAATCTTTAGTTAAGTATTGGAAGGGCGTGAAGGAGAAACTAGAACGCGACCCGCATTATATTCCCATTATGGGTATTGAATCTGAAAGTGGTTCCGGTGGTAGTGTTCAATGGGTTCCCTTTATGAACACGTTGAAAGAGATGGACTATATTGCTGTAAAGGATGATTTGCGAAAACGTATTGGTGGTTTTTACGGAGTAAGTGATGTTTTTCAAGGAGATACAACCACCTCCGGTGGTATGAATAACGAGGGTATGCAGATTCTTGTAACTAACCGAGCGGTGGAAATGGCTCAAGCGGTGTATAATAGACACCTATTTCCTTATCTTATGAAACAATTTGGGATTAGTGATTGGAAAATAATGCTCTTACGTTCTGAAGAAGAAGACCAAACTGCACATCTACGTCGCCGCGAGATTGAAATTAACTTGGCTATTCAGATGAAAAACTTGGGCTTTGAAGTTGATATGAATGAAGAGGGGGATTTCGTGTTTAAGAAATACCCATCTAAGGACGTTATTGACGTAGACGTAGACGATGGACCTAAATTAGAAACAGACCCATATGCGGGAACAAATATTGACGCTTCACAATTAGGACAATTGCAAGAACAGGCTCTAATGTCGGGGCAAACAAAGGCACAGGTAGCGGGAGAGATGCCGGGAAAAGAAATAAGCCCCGCATGAGTGTGGGGCCACCAAAGAGATTTTCAGGATTACCGGAAGAAGCAGGAAATAATAACGTTGATAGAAGAAGTGAAAGGAGGGTTAATAGATGAAGAAAGAAGCATTACCTATGGATAAAGTAAATTTAATATCAACTGTTCCTTATAATAAAATTATATTTGTAACACAAGAAGGAGCTGTTAAGGATAAAAATAAAGGGTTAAAATATCAAAGAAATTGGGCAGATAATGACTATAAAATTACCGATACCTTGAATAATTTTTTAAAATATCTTGAAGAATTTGGACAAGAGCCTATTGATAGTGTTTATTTGCAATTAGCCGAGCCTTACAATACTGTTCATATGCAAAGCGTCCATTATAATTTTAAAAATTTATTAGTAGCGTTAAGTGAGAGGTATGGTATAATTTTTTATATTCCTGAAAAAGAATATAAAGAATTAGCAATACGCACAGTAAATCTCGCATCATTAGTTACTATGAGTTCTGATTTTAATAGTATGAAGGGTAAAACTTTTATGTATGATGGCGGTCCTTATCTCCGTCTGTTTTCAAAAACTGATTTTAAAGAAGAAAATAAAGAAAATGTTCTTTCTAATCCCTTATTATTAATTGATAATTTATCAAAAGAAACGGGGTTTAGTATTCCTGCATCTAAGCAAATTTTAAAATTATTTCAAAGAAAAATCAAAAGATTGTCTGATAAACAAGAATCTGAAGGATATTTTGTAATAGAGGATGGGGATGTTAGTTTTGTGCAACATAAACCGAAGGCTTTAAATTTTGATGATTTTTTACCTGATATTCTAGAAGAATTTATAGACTTAAGTGATGAAATTTCTTTAAGAATAAAGGAAAAAGACTATGAAGAAATGAACAGAAATGAAAAGGCCATTCTTAATAGATATATTTTAATGGCTATTCAAGAATACGTTAATCAAAATGCACACTACGATGATAAAAAGGGTAAAATTAGAGGAAAAAACCCATTTATTAAAAAGGCGGAAGAGGATGTTCAACAGGGCTTAAAGGATTCTAAAATTATACCCGAATATACTGACTATGGTGATATTGATGATGCTTTTGAATTATTAGAAGATAAGTTTAATGAAACTAATGCAGATGATTCCTACGATTGGGAAAGTAACATTGTAGATAGGATAAGGGGAACAATTCACCGTAAATTAGAAGAATATCTTAAAGACAATTTTTCAGAAATTTATAATCTTGGAATAGAATATGAAAGTGAAAGCGAGCCTTTTCTGCCTACAATTGAGGTGACTTACAGAAGTTATGTCGGCGGTGATACTAGACAAAAGAGATTTGTGATAAAATTTACAGTAGATAGAAGAGTTTATTTTACTGGAATGGATTTAGCGGGTAGCGATAATTCTAAATCTTATACAGTTAATCCGTTTAGACCAATGGTTGATATTATGCTCTTTGTTAATAGCGCATTGGGAAGAGAAACATCATCTAAAATTCCAATTAACGTTACTCCCGGTTTTAGAAGAGAGGGTCTTGCACAAAGGGCTGATGTGGTAGCATTAGATTTTTTTAATAGAGAAATAGATAGAAATCAAAATAACCCTAATTTGGTTTTATATGAAAAATTAAGTATGAATACATTAACAGGAACAGTGAAGGGAGGTGCTTTAATAGAATATTATAATCATGGTCTTGTATTACTTAGTGGTGATACGCAAAATAACCCCTATTATGGCACGGGAGAAATGGTTATTTGTAGTTCATTAATTTATGCTCAATTTGATGGGAGTGAAATTGAATTATATGCCGCTGTTCCCTCTTGTATTCATACGGAATCTTGGTCTAATTTTTATATAGGTGATGCTCACGCGGGGCCGTTGGTAGCCTATTTATTTTCTAGAAATCCAGAGGGGCCTAAAACAACAGCACACCTTTATGCCCCAAGGCCACTTATAATTAATGGAAAAAAAGTTGATTTAAAGAAACTTATTAAAGATAATGATATTAATTATAGAGATTTTAAAGTCAGTGAGAGAATATATATTGATATTGATATAGAAAACATACCATTTGTAGAGGAGTGATTAAAATGACCGATATGATTAGAAGAAAATTAGACGACGCTAAAAGAAGATTAGAGCATATGGAAAAACTTAATAGGGCGGAACCCGTGGTAAGAAAAACAGAAAGTAAAATGCCACCCATCCCTGAACCTACTGATATTAAACCTAGTCAAGATAGAGTGGGCTATGTAGTAGAACCGGGGCCTAAAATGAGAAAGAAATGGAAGCAAGTTTGAGGTGATTAAATGGTAGGCTTTACAGAACACAAGGCGTATTTATATCGTTTAGGGTTTTCCGAAAAGGATATTTATGCTCTTCAAGATGAGTATATGAAAAAATTAGAAGGTAATGATGAGAAGTATAACTCCCTCGTTGAAGAATTTAAGGAAAAATACCCTAAGTTAGATATCCTCAAATGGGAGAGATATGTTGAAGTCGCTTCTGAACTTGGTTCTATGGTTGATTTTGTAAAGCCTTTTATTCCCTATGCCGTTGGTGGTAAAATTGATAAGAAAACCAATACGAGAAATTTTGGTAAATTTCAAAGTCCGGAAGCAAAAATTATTTTCTCCGATAGAGGGAATAAGAGTATTCCTGAAAAGGAAACAATTGGTAGAGATTCTTGGGATTCTAACATTCGTCCGACCCCCAATGAAGCAGATGCGGCTTTTCAAATTATTGTTAACTTTATGAAAAAAACAGGTTTGGAACCACTGAAGGTGGAAGACCTACCATTGGGAGAACAAAGTATTAAACCTCTTGTGCTTACGTTAAAAACGCTAGCAGATAGGGGGGCAGAATATGGAAAGGGTAATCTTGAATTGAGAGTTCGAGCCTTAATTAGTTCTGATATTTCTAATATTACTAACTTAACTGTTCCCGAATATGGTGAGACTGTAAATATTGGACAAGCGACTACGGCCTTAGCGAATAAACTCAAAGAAGCGGAGGGTAAATCTATCCCCAAAGACTATTTAGAAACCCTTAAACTTGTTTTTAATCCCAATGTAGTTAGACAATTACCCGCAGAAGTTAGACAGAATTTGGAAAATTACTTTTCTACGCAGGTAAGAGGTAAGCCCCTCAGTTTTTGGTTAAGTAGAGTGGTTGCTTCTAACGTAAATCTTAGAGAATTGACCTCCAACATTTCTGTTACTGATAAGGTGAATAAGCCTATCGGATTTGGAAGACC
>Ga0075460_10000004_pt1 | contig 58326 bp, 48 predicted proteins | sample DEB08_DNA_3_FD_77580 | JGI IMG/M metagenome (GOLD analysis project Ga0075460, IMG submission 77580) | Aqueous microbial communities from the Delaware River and Bay under freshwater to marine salinity gradient to study organic matter... | ecosystem: Environmental > Aquatic > Marine > Coastal ...
GACCACTCACGGTGGCTCCTCTCCGCGTGGGCCGGGCCAGCGGATCGTGGCCGGTGCCCCGTCAGTATGCCGACTCCTGGTCGAAGGCTCTGCGCCCGGCAGAGATCAACGACGCCCCCTCATCCTCGATCGCGCGCACGGCATCGGAGTGGACACCCGAGGGTACAACGATGGCAGCCGAGTGGCCGAGCACTCGCGCGAAGCATGCGACCGCACGACCGTGGCTGCCGTCCCTCGCGGTGACGATGCATTCGGGTAGGGAGCCAAGTTATTTGACGGTGACTCACTTGTCTTCACGAAATGGCTGCGGCGCTATGACACTGCTATGTAATTATTGGACGCTTGGAGTAAGCCGCTCAACCAAGACGTATGGATGCATTCCCGGTTTTGTTAGGCTCGCTGACCAAGTTAGACAAAGACCAAATCACAGGAGGAATGTGACCGCGGGACGTGAGTGGGTTCTTGATGAGTACAAGGGATTTGAGGCGCTCAAGTTGCGCGAATGCGAGAATGAAGAGCCCGGTCCGAACGACGTCAGGCTCAGGGTTGAGGCATTCGCACTGAATTGGGGCGATGCCGACTTGATGGAAGACTTTTACTCCTTCAGCTTCACATCACTACCGGCACGCGTCGGCATCGAGGCCAGCGGAATTGTCGAGGCAGTCGGATCGGAGGTTGAAGGCATCGAGATCGGCGGGCGCTATGGCACGCTGCCCTACTTCTACGACAGGCGCGGTGCCAGCGCGGATACGCTCCTGATCGATAGCAACTATATCGCGCGGGCTCCTGAAGGGCTGTCACCCGTGGAAGCGGCTTCGATCTGGATGCAGTTCATGACCGCATATTTTCCGGTTGTGGAACTGGGCGGGGCAGCGCCAGGCGTGAACATTCTTGTCCCGGCGGGTACCAGCACAGCCGGTTCGGCCGGTATCGAAATCGGCAAGCTCAAAGGTGCAACGATAATCAGTACGACCCGCTCTGAATCCAACCGGGCTTACGTGCAGGATCTTGGCGCGGACCATGTGTTTGTCGACGACGGAGGAAACCTGGAAGAATTCCTCCTCGATGTAACCGATGGGGTCGGCGTTCACGCCTCGTTCGATCCCGTTGGCGGCAATTTCATGGAGCGCTATGCCAATGCCATGGCAAAAGGGGGCAAGCTGATGCTTTATGGCGGCCTCGAAGGAAGCTTCTCGCCGGCTCCGATACTGTCCATGCTCCAGAAGAACTTATGGTTCCACGCCTATTCGCTGTTCAACTATGTACAGGAACCTGAGGCGCAAAAGCGCGGAGTCGATTTCGTTACGAACGCATTGAACACCGGGCAACTCAAGCCCCGGATCGACAAGATCTTTCCAATGGAGGAGTACGTCGAAGCCTGGCGCTACTTGAGAGGTAAGCGGAGCAGTTTTGGCAAAGTACTGGTCGAAACCGGCGTCTAGGCGCCAATTGATCGATGCCATGTGAAGTCCTCCTCACCAATGCCCAAATCGTCGATGTCGATCACGGTTTCGTTGGCGACGCTGTCGAGGTCGTGGTAGCAGGCGGCCGGATCGCCTCAATCGGGCTGCTCCGCTGCACTCGATGAGCACGTCTGCTTCAACGACGTCGGGCAGGGCCTGTGATTGCGCGTCCACGACGTCGAAGCCGAGTTCGGCGGCACGTGCCAGACACTGGTCCGCGATGCGGCCGTGTTCGAAGTAGTGGATGTCGCTGCCGCATACGCCGACCGACCGCACGCGGACGAGCACCTCCCCCGGACCGGGCTCGGGGACGGGCCGTTCCTCGACGCGGAGCGTCAACTCCGTGTCGAGGACGCTGACGCGCTGGGCGGACGGACGATCACGACCACTCACGGTGGCTCCTCTCCGCGTGGGCCGGGCCAGCGGATCGTGGCCGGTGCCCCGTCAGTATGCCGACTCCTGGTCGAAGGCTCTGCGCCAGAGCCGTGAGCGTGGCGATCACGCGCCCACGCAGCGGCGCGGTGTCTTCCATGAGCAGCCGCTGCTCATGCGCATACTCCTGCCGCCCCTCGGGTGTCTCGACGCGAATGGCGGTCAGCCCAAAGCGCGTCACGTCATACGGAGAGGACCGCATGTCGAGTTCCCGCGCGCGTGCCGCGTTGGCGAAGCAGTCGACGACGAGATCCGATGGGACCAGCGGCGAGAACCAGAAGGCGTACTTGTACAGATCCATCGCCGCGTGTATGCAGCCGGGCTGTTCGTGGTCTACCTGCGTGTCCCGCGTCGGTGTCACGGTATTGAGGGGCACCGCGGGAGCCGTGAAGAATCTGTAGGCGTCAAGATGTGTGCAACGCAGCCCGAGATTCTCGATGGTCTCGCCGATGACCTCGGGCGAGACACGCAAAGGCAGGGCGGAGTGACGCAACTCCTCCTGGGTCAGGCGGTACGTCATGGCCCACTCGTGTAGTGCGAAGCACCCTCGCACCGGCGGGCGAGTTGCCGTGGCGCGAAGTATGGCGATCGCCTGCTCCAGTCGCTCACGGCGTCGCGCCAGCCACGCGATGTCGGCGGTCACCCCGTCGCCTTCGGCTCGATAGCCTGACAGAGCGAGATACTGGCGCGCCTGCGTCCCTTCGAGGATGACGCCGTATCCCGGATGCCAGGTGGACAGTTTGCCCGGCGAATACGGGTAGTAGTCGAAGAGGAAGTCCTCGACCGCGTTCTTGTCACCGCGGGGTTGGCGTTCGAGTCGGCCCGAGACCCACGGCTCGACCCGCTCGCGATGCGCCTGCGCCAGCGGCAACCACTCCGAAGGGTGCATCACTCAGGCGGGACGCGGCACGCCTGCAGCGTCGAGTTCGGCGAGGATCTCCTCATAGCGCCGATCGATGCGCTGAGCCGTGGCGTCGTCGTAGTCGCGTCGCCACCGACCCACGTGGGCCTGCTCGGGCACCACCTTGGCGTCGAACCACTCACGCATACGCCGATCCTCGCGCAGTTCCAGGCCGGTGCAGATGCGCTCGAGGGTCCCCTCGCGGTCAGTCACCGCAAGTTCATGCAAATCCACGCGGATCACCGAGCCCGGCGGGCAGGCCTGCTCGGCGCGGTGCGCCTCGATCATGCGCTCACGCCAGGCCTCGAGCGCTTCAAAGACATCGGCCGGCCCGAACGGCTTGGAGACAAAGGAGGCGGCGACATCGCGCCCGTCACGCATCATGTGCACGACCTTGCCCTCCGGGAATAGCGCGAGGACGCGATCGGCAGCTCGAGCGTTCGCCGGTGTCGTGTCGACCCATCGACCCTCCGGATCACGTCGCACGTGCGAGGAGACGATCGTCTCGACGAACCTGCGTGACGCGATGAACGGGTCCCCGGTGAACTCCCCCAGATAGACGTCACATACCTGTTGCATCGCTGTGCGATCGAAGCGACGGAAAAGCCCCGAGGTGGCGCCGGAGGGCTTGGTGCGGATGTACCAGTGATCCCACAGATTGGTGACGACCTGCTGCGGGGAGACAAGTCCGGCGTAGGCGTCTGCCACACCCCCGGTCGACGCCACAAAGCGCAACTCACGGGGATTCGTCGAACCTACATCCCGGTGGTGGCCGAGAAGTCGCCCGGCAATCGTGGTCCCACTGCGCCCGGTCCCCCCGACGAAGATCGGCAGGTAGGGGGCGTCCCGAACGACGACCTCGCTGAGATCCTTCACTGCCGCTTGCGGTTGGCTCGCTGGGCACGACGACGTTCGGCGCGGCTGGCGTTCGGATCGATCTCGATTTCCTCCCCATCGCTCGCCAATTCCTCGCGGGTAACACCGCCGCCCTCCGACGGAGCGGAGTACTCCAGTCGCTGCGGCCGCTGCGGCCCTAGGCCGGGCGCGGTGACCTTCGGGGCCACCTTCGGAGCCGCTTGCGCGGCGGCGGCGATCGACTGCACCGCGGCGGACGTGGTGGCGTCCTGCACGGACTCCGCCGCCTCGGCAGCATCCTCGGACACGGGAGCGGGCGACTGCACCTCAACGTGGAAGAGGAAGCCGACGGTCTCCTCCTTGATGCCGTCCATCATCGCGTTGAAGAGTTCGTAACCCTCGCGCTGGTACTCGATGAGTGGATCACGCTGGGCCATGGCGCGCAGGCCAATGCCGTCGCGCAGGTAGTCCATCTCGTAGAGGTGCTCGCGCCACTTGCGATCCAGCACAGACAAGATGACGCGGCGCTCAAGTTCACGCGTCACCTCGACGCCCAGCTCGGCTTCCCGCTGGTCGTAGGCGAGATGGATGTCGTTGGTGAGTTCGTCGACGAGGAACTCACCCGTCAGCCCCGCGCGACCGCCGCCGGATTGCTCCTCGAGTTCTTCAATGGTGACCTCGACCGGGTAGAGCTGGCTGAGAGCCGTCCACAGTTGCTCCAGATCCCAACTTTCTGGGTAGCCCTCCGCTGTGGCGGCCCGCACATATCCGGTGACGACGTCATCCATGAAGGTGCGGACCTGATCGTGGATGTCCTCGCCCTCGAGCACGCGGCGGCGCTCGTCGTATACCACGAGCCGCTGACGGTTGAGGACGTCGTCGTACTTCAGGACGTCCTTGCGGATCTCGAAGTTCTGGGCCTCGACATTGGTCTGCGCCGAGCGAATGGCGTTGGTGACCATCTTGGCCTCGATCGGCACATCGTCAGGGACGTTGAACCGGCGCAGGAAGGCGTCCACCATGTCGGCCTTGAACAGGCGCATGAGGTCGTCCTCGAGCGAGAGATAGAAACGGGTCTCACCAGGATCACCCTGGCGACCCGAGCGGCCGCGCAACTGGTTGTCGATGCGGCGGGACTCATGTCGCTCGGTGCCCAGGACATACAGTCCGCCGAGTTCGACCACCTCATCGTGCTCGGCGCGCACGGATTCCTCTGCCGCCTTCAGGGCTTCGGGCCACGCAGCTTCGTAGGCCTCCGGCTCCTCCACCGGATCGAGTCCGCGACGCTCGAGCTCCTGCGCGGCACGGAACTCGGTGTTGCCGCCGAGCATGATGTCGGTTCCACGACCGGCCATGTTGGTGGCCACCACGACAGCGCCCTTGCGACCCGCTTCGGCAACGATGGCCGCCTCGCGCTCGTTGTTCTTGGCGTTGAGGACCTCGTGCCGCACGCCGCGCTTCTTGAGCTCATTCGAGATGATCTCGCTCTTCTGCACGCTGGTCGTGCCCACGAGAACCGGCTGCCCGAGTTCGTGGCGCTCCTCGATGTCGTCGATCACGGCGGAGTACTTGGCCGCCTCGGTGCGGTAGACCAAGTCGGGTTCGTCTAGGCGCACCATGGGCCGGTTCGTGGGAATGGGCACCACGCCGAGCGTGTAGATCTGGTGGAACTCGGCCGCTTCGGTCATCGCGGTACCGGTCATGCCGGAGAGCTTGTCGTACAGACGAAAATAGTTTTGCAGCGTGACCGTGGCCAGCGTCTGGTTCTCCGCTTTGATCTCCACGCCCTCTTTGGCCTCGATGGCCTGATGAAGACCCTCGTTGTAGCGGCGGCCCTTTAAGAGGCGGCCGGTGTGTTCGTCGACGATGAGGATCTCGCCTTCGAGGATGACGTAGTCGCGGTCGCGCTTGAACAGTTCCTTGGCGCGGATGGCGTTGTTGAGGAAGCCCACGAGCGGGGTGTTGACCGTGTCGTACAGGTTGTCGATCCCGAGTTGGTCCTCGACCTTGTCGATCGCCGCCTCGAGGACACCGATGGTCTTCTTCTTCTCGTCAACCTCGTAGTCCTCGTCCTTCTTCAGCAGACGAGCGATGCGGGCGAACTCGGCGTACCACTTTGTGGGCTGGTCGGCCGGCCCGCTGATGATCAACGGTGTGCGGGCTTCGTCGATGAGGATGGAGTCGACCTCGTCGACCACCGCGAAGTTGTGGCCGCGCTGGACCATCTCTTCCGTCGACCAGGCCATGTTGTCGCGCAGATAGTCGAAGCCGAATTCGTTGTTGGTGCCGTAGGTGATGTCTGCGGCATAGGCCACCCGACGTTCGGCCGGCGTCATGTGCGCGAGGATGACCCCCACTTCGAGGCCGAGGAAGCGATGAATGCGCCCCATCCACTCCGAGTCGCGCTCAGCGAGGTAGTCGTTGACCGTGACGACGTGTACGCCGTTGCCGGTCAAGGCATTGAGGTAGGACGGAAGCGTCGCGACGAGGGTCTTGCCTTCGCCGGTGCGCATCTCAGCGATATTGCCGAGGTGAAGTGCCGCTCCACCCATGATCTGGACGTCGTAGTGGCGCTGGCCCAGGGTGCGGCGCGCCGCCTCACGGACGGTGGCGAAGGCCTCGGGCAGCAGCTCGTCCAAGGACTCGCCCTCCGCGACGCGCTTCTTGTATTCACCCGTGAGGGCACGCAACTCCTCGTCGCTCATGGCGACGAAGTCGTCCTCGATGGCGTTCACCTGCCGAGCGATTCCATCGAGGGTGCGGAGGGTCTTGCCCTCACCGGCGCGGAGGATCTTGTCCAGAATGCCCACCGGGTCATCCTACGGGGCGGCTCCAGCGGAAGCGTCGTGGTCACCCATGGAGACAATCCCCTCACGAGCACCGCGGACAACGGCCTCGGTGCGGGATCGGACGCCGAGTTTTTCGAACAGCCGACGCACATGGTTCTTGACGGTGTTTTCGCTGATCACGAGTTCATCGGCAATTGCCCGGTTGGTGAGCCCCCGAGCGAGCGCCTGGAGCACCTGTTGCTCGCGACGCGTGAGTTCCGGTACCGGCGATCGGGCGCTTGATGTCATCGCTCGCCACAGGCCGCCGCGATGGTCGGCGAGGAGGACGGGGTTGCCGGCACGAACGGTTCGCACGGCCTCCACCAGCCCCATCTCCTCGACGTCGCGATCGATGACACCGGTCGCACCCGCGGCAAGGACGGCCATGACATCGACCATCGAGCCGGGTCCTGCCACCACGAGGAACGACCACGTAGGTCGTTGACCGACCCACCGCGTGAGCGCCGCGAGATCGGCCGGGTCCGTCGCGAGTCCCCAGAGGCACACCAATTGCTCGGAGTCGGGGAAGCGCGCGAGGTGCTGCTCATCCGGAACCGATACGACACGGACACCCGTCTCGGCGAGGATCGCCTGGACGCCGCGCCGGAAGACCGGCGAGGAGTCGAAGACCAGAACACTTGCCCGCACAGGACCACGTTCTCATTCACTCGCTCACCGCCGCGGGGTTCTGCAGGATCTGTTCAGGCTTAGTCGCGGCGGCGCTGTGTGGCCGCGATCGTGGCAGCAGCCGCCACCTCGGCACCCGCATCCCGCAGCGCTCGGGCTGACTCCGCCAGAGTCGCCCCCGTCGTCACCACATCGTCCACGAGAATCACCGGTGTCCCGGGAGCGGGAGCTCGCACACACCTCAAAGCGTGATCCATGTTGCCACGCCGTTCGCGGGCGTTCAGCCCCGACTGATCGCGCGGAATTCGCTCATGGCTGAGCACGCCAAGCACCAGCGCCCGCGCGCTGAGATCCCTCGGAAGCACCCGGACCGCCAGGTGCGCCACCCGGAGCAGGACATCTTCTCCGCGACGCCGACGCGACGCCTGGCTCGACGGCACGGGCACCACCGCGATGGTGCGGTCCGACGGGATCTCCTCGAAAGCCTGGACGAGGGAGATGGCCAGCGCCTGGGCGAGCGGAAGGGCCACATCACGTCGGCCGTGGTCCTTCCACGCCACGATGGCCGCACGCGCCGGGCCGGCGTACCGAGCCGTCGACCGAATCAGGGGCAGACCGTCTGGAGCGGGCCGCGGCTGGTGCGCGAACGCCGGACCGGCGAGGTGTGCGGTGCACTCGGCACACCAGGCCTCATCAGGACGGCCACATCCGGCGCACAACCACGGCGTGGCAAGGCCGATCAGGTGCCGGGCCGCCACGGGGAGGCCGAGTCGCCATGGTTGCTGTCGGGGCTGCTGTTGCGGCGTTCGGGCGCGCATGGACCGAGCCCATCCGGGCGACGCGTCACACGGAAGGGCCCGAGCGTTCGCTGGGGACGACCGGGGCGTGCTGCTCCTGGGGACGACGATGTCCCGTTCGGCGGTTGTGCCGGTTGGCCGGTAGGGTGTGACCCACGCCCGGATGGCCATCGAAGCCTCGTGCCGCCGCCCGGCCCACCCGTTTGATCCTTTCGAGGTGCACAGTTATGCCCACTCCCGATTTCAAGGTCGCTGACCTTTCCCTGGCCCGACTCGGGCGCGATGAGATCCGTTTGGCCGAGCATGAGATGCCCGGCCTCATGGCCATGCGTGAGGAGTTCGGCCCGACAAAGCCGCTGAAGGGCGCCCGGATCACCGGCTCCCTGCACATGACGGTGCAGACGGCTGTTCTCATTGAGACCCTGGTGGAACTCGGCGCTGAGGTGCGCTGGGCCTCCTGCAACATCTTCTCGACCCAAGACCAGGCCGCTGCCGCCGTGGTCGTCGGTCCCGACGGCACCATCGACGACCCGCGTGGTGTCCCGGTCTACGCCTGGAAGGGCGAGACGCTCGAGGAGTACTGGTGGTGCACCGAGCAGGTGCTGCAGTGGCCCGATGGCGCCGGCCCCAACATGATCCTGGACGACGGCGGCGACGCCACGCTCCTGGTCCACAAGGGCGTCGAGTTCGAAGCCGCGGGCGTTGTGCCCAGCACCGATCCCACGGACTCTGAGGAGTACGCCGTCATCTTGGAGGTGCTGCGTCGCAGCCTCGCCGCGGATCCGCAGCGCTGGACGACGATCGCCGCCGGCATTCGCGGTGTGACAGAGGAGACCACGACCGGTGTCCACCGCCTCTACGAGATGCTCAAGGAAGGCCGCCTACTCTTCCCCGCCATCAACGTCAACGACGCGGTGACGAAGTCGAAGTTCGACAACAAGTACGGTTGCCGGCACTCCCTCGTGGATGGCATCAACCGCGCCACCGACGTCCTCATCGGCGGCAAGGTTGCGGTGATCTGTGGCTACGGCGACGTGGGCAAGGGCAGTGCCGACTCATTGCGCGGTCAGGGCGCTCGCGTCATCGTCACCGAGATCGACCCCATCTGCGCGCTGCAGGCCGCGATGGACGGGTACCAGGTGGCGCGTATCGAGGATGTGCTCGATACGGCCGACATCTTCATCACGGCGACCGGCTGCAAGGACGTCATCACGGCTGAGCACATGGGTCAGATGAAGCACCAGGCGATCGTCGGCAACATCGGGCACTTCGACAACGAGATCGACATGGCCGGGCTCGCCCAACTGTCCGGTGTCGAGCGCCGCACGATCAAGCCCCAGGTGGATGAGTTCGTGTTCCCGGACGGGCACTCGATCATCATCTTGTCCGAGGGTCGACTGCTCAACCTCGGCAATGCCACGGGGCATCCGTCGTTCGTCATGTCGAACTCCTTCACCAATCAGGTGCTCGCGCAGATCGAACTCTTCACCCGCCCGGATGAGTACCCCCTTGGGGTCTACATCCTGCCCAAGCACCTCGACGAGAAGGTCGCGCGCCTGCACCTCGATGCCCTGGGCGCCCGCCTCACCGAGCTTTCCAAGCAGCAGGCGGAATACATGGGCGTCGACGTTGCGGGGCCGTTCAAGCCCGAGCACTACCGCTACTGATCGACTGATTGACGGTGACCTCCCTGGTGCCACGGGCCCGACCACCGGCCGACTATCGCGGCTGCCCCATCACGGTGGATCGGGCCCTGGCCCGGGGAGTTTTTCTGCGCCCCCCGCGGTGGGGCATCCCTGACGCGATCGTCGCCCTGCTCGGCTTCGTCGTGCTCTCGGTCATCGTGGCCGTGGTCGCCGGGCTGATCGGTCTGCCGTTCTGGGTCACCCTCCTGCTCGGTGTGTTTATCCCCTGGCTCGCCCTAGGTGGCTGGCCGCTCCTCACCACCGCCTTCCAGGGCAACGGTCCCATCATCGACTTGGGCATCATCGTGCGCTGGAAAGACGTCGGCTGGGGCCTCCTCGGCGGGGTCGCCGCACTTGTCGCGGGAAGTGTCGTGGCCCTCATCGTCCAGGCTGTCGCCGGGGATGTGAGTTCCGCGGCGGCCGACCTCGGCCAAGACCTACGCAGCGAAGCCGGCCTGATTCCCGTCCTCATCTTCGCCCTTGCCGTGGGCTTCGGCGCACCCATCGTGGAGGAGTTGGCCTTCCGCGGATTGGGCTACAACGCCCTCGTCAAGCGCGGTCTGCCCACCTACGCGGTCATCATCATCACGACGGTGGCCTTCTCGCTGTTCCACCTCGAGCCGGTCCGCATCCCCATCCTGCTGGCCAGCGGGGCGATCCTCGCGGTTCTGCGCTGGCAGACCCGCGGAGTCGGGGCCCCGATCGTGGCTCACATGGTCAACAACCTGCCAGGAGCAGCATTCCTGCTCTGGGGATGACACCATGGGGGCGTGAGAGGTCGAGTCCTAGTCGTCGATGACGACGTCGCATTGGCCGAGATGCTCGGCATCGTTCTCCGTGGCGAGGGTTTCGAGGCGACCTTCTGCAGCGACGGCGCCCAGGCCGTTCAGGCGTTCCACGACTCCCGCCCGGACATCATCCTGCTGGATCTCATGCTGCCGGGGATGGACGGCATCGATGTGTGCCGTGCGATCCGTCAGGAGTCCGGAGTTCCGATCGTCATGCTGACGGCCAAGAACGACACGGTGGACGTCGTGCTCGGCCTCGAGTCCGGGGCAGACGACTACATCGTCAAGCCCTTCAAGCCCAAAGAACTCGTGGCTCGCCTGCGCGCACGCATTCGCCGCAGCGAGGATCCGAGTGCCGGCACGCTCGAGATCGGTGATCTCACTATCGACGTGGCGGGTCACTCCGTCCGCCGCGGTGACGAACTCATCGCGCTGACACCGCTCGAGTTCGATCTCCTCGTGTGTCTCGCACGACGACCCGGCCAGGTCTTCAGTCGCGAAGCCCTGCTGCAGGAGGTCTGGGGATACCGTCACTCCGCAGACACGCGACTGGTCAACGTCCACGTGCAGCGGCTGCGAGCCAAGATCGAGCACGACCCTGAGCATCCGACGATCGTGCTGACCATCCGCGGCGTCGGCTACAAGGCGGGACCACCATGACCGGCCGGCGTCGGTCAACCCGAGGCCGCGGATGACGTCGCTGTGGCGACGTTCCCTCCTGGTGCGCATCACTGCCACCACCTTGGCACTGTCGCTCGTGGTCATCGGCGTGCTGGTTGTCCTCCTTCTCTCCCGAATCACCAGTGGACTGCTGGAATCGGCGGAGCGCGCCTCACTGACCGAGGCCAGTGCTGGCCTGATCGACGCCCAACGTATCGCCAGTGTGAGTACCACGGGCACGGCGAGCACCTCGCCCTCGAGCATCGTCGACACCATCGTCGCCTCGCTCGCCAGCCGCGCCGGCTCTCCACCCCAGTACGACGTTCTGCTCCTCGCCGGTGACATCAGCGGCGCCGCTCCGGAACGCGGCACGAACCTCGTGACGGACGCCAGCGTGCCCCCGGCGTTGAGCGAGACCATCGCCGCGACCGGAACGCAGGCGTGGACCTATACCGAGATCCGCTACCTCGACGGTCGCACTGCTCCCGGCCTCGTCGTTGGTGCGCCCCTGACGATTCCCAGCGTCGGCCCCTACGAGCTCTACTACCTCTTTCCTCTTGTGGAGGAACAGTCCACGTTGGACCTCGTGCGCAGTGCGGTCGTGGGTACCGGCGTGCTCCTCGTCCTCCTCCTTAGCGCCATCGCCCTCGTTGTCACCCGCCAGGTGGTGGCACCGGTGCGCTCGGCCGCCCGCGTCGCCGAGCAGTTTTCCGAGGGCCACCTGCGCGAGCGCATGACCGTGCGCGGTGAGGATGACCTGGCTCGACTCGCGACCTCCTTCAATGACATGGCGGCCAGCCTGGAGGACCAGATTCACCGACTCGAGAACCTCTCGGCCGTGCAGCAGCGCTTCGTCTCGGACGTGTCCCATGAGCTGCGCACCCCGTTGACCACGATCCGGATGGCGGCCGACCTGCTGTTCGAAGACCGCCGGCACTACGACGCGCCGACTGCGCGAGCGGCCGAACTCCTGCAGACGCAACTTGATCGCTTCGAGACCCTCCTCACGGATCTGCTCGAGATCTCGCGCTACGACGCGGGGGCTGCCGCGCTCGACCTCGACACGGTCGACCTCTCAGCGTTGACTCGACGGGCCGTCGAGGCGATGCAGCCATTGGTGGATGACCACGGGACCGCCGTTCGACTGCACGTCCTCGCCGAGAACTGCTCGGCAGAGTGCGATCCCCGTCGCGTCGACCGCATCCTGCGCAATCTGTTGGGCAACGCCATCGAGCATGGTGAGTCCGAACCCATTGACGTCACCGTGGGTGGAGATGACGAAGCCGTAGCCATCACCGTGCGCGACCACGGTGTCGGTCTCAGCGACGAACAGATCACCCACGTCTTTGACCGGTTCTGGCGAGCCGATCCGGCACGGGCGCGCACCACAGGAGGCACCGGTCTGGGCCTATCCATCGCCCAGGAGGACACCCGACTGCACGCCGGATGGCTCGAGGTCTGGGGGGTACCGGGAGGCGGGGCCTGCTTCCGGCTCACCCTGCCGCGGCGTGCCGACGTCACCTTGACGACGTCACCACTCCCCCTCGTCCCCCCCGATGCTGCCGCGGAAGACCAGGATCCTGCCGAGGGGTCAGCCGCGCTCGGCGAGCCGCAGGGGGCCTCATGAGGCGCCGCAGGCTGACCTGGTCCGCCATGGCCATGGCTCTCAGCCCCCTCGTCGTCGCGTGCGCCGCGGTTCCCACCAGCGGTCCGATCTATCAGGGTGAGGACGTCGGGGTCGAAGAGCCGAACCAGGTGATTCGTGTCATCGCCCGTCCACCACGACCGGGCATGACACCCACCGAAATCGTGTCGGGCTTCATCGAGGCCTCCGCATCGTTCGAAGACGATCACGCCGTCGCACGCCAGTACCTCACACCGTCCGCGGCTCTGACCTGGGATGCGGCTGCCGGGAGCGTCGTCTACGAGGGTGTTCCCACGGTTGTTCCGGACGGACTCACCACTGTCGGCCTGACCGCCACCGAGACGGGAAGGATTTCCGTGGACGGTCGCTATCAGGTCGCGGCGACCGGCCGCATCGTCGACCTGTCCTTCACGGTGGAGTTCCTCAACGGGGAGTGGCGAATCGCCAACCCACCTCCCGGTCTACTCCTGAGCCGCTCCGACGTCGACCGGGCGTACCGGCCCTATGACGTGTTCTTCTTCGATCCGACCTACCAGACCCTCGTTCCCGATTCGCGCCTCTTCCCACTGTCCGGGCCCTCGGCGGCCACCGCGCTCGTGCGTGCGCTCGTGGCCGGACCCAGTGGGTGGCTCGCTCCAGCCGTCCGCAGCAGCCTGCCCGAGGGCACGACCTTGGCCGTGGATGCCGTCCCCGTCATCGAGGGGATCGCACGGGTGGACTTCGATCCCGCGGTGCGCCTCGCCGACGATGCCACGCGCCAGGCGATCTCCGCCCAGGTGGTGTGGACGCTGCGCCAGGCTCCCGGGGTCCGCTTCATCGACATCAATGCCGGGGGGCAGCCCCTCGACGTTCCGGGTGCGGCGAACCCGCAGCCCATCAACTCCTGGCCCGACGCCGACCCCAACAGCATGCCCGCAGGCGCCACGCCGCACGGCGTCGTGTTCGGACGGGCCGTCAAACTTGATGGCACGGCACCGCTTCCGGTGCCCGGCGGTTCAGGCCTGGCGAGCCCACCACTCACCGGTATTGCCGTCTCTTTGGACACCTCGCTCGTCGCCGGCCTCGATGCGGATGCGCGGCTGTGGATCGCCCCGGTGTCGGCCGGCAGCACCGCGACCCTCGCCATCGACGAGGTCGGACTATCGCGGCCATCCTTTGGCGGCGGCGAGTCCCCCTGGGTCGTGAACTCCGAAGGGTCGGTGCTGCGCGCCGAGCCGGACGGCACGACCTACACCGTGCCGATCGATGGACTCAGCGCAAAAGCCACGGTGGAGTCCATCGCCATCAGCCGCGACGGTACTCGCGCCGCCCTCATCGTGCGGCGCGGCGAGCGATCCTTTGTCATGGTGGCCGTCATTGCCTTGCGCGAAGGCCAGCCCCGGTTGCAGAGCCCGGTGCGCGTCGACAACCGGCTCAATTCCGTCACCGATGTGGCGTGGGCGGACTCCGAGACCCTGGCGGTTCTCGGCGCGGACGGCGCCGCCACTCCCGCGGTCTATCTCATCGACATGGCGCGCTTGCAGGTGCGATCCATCGGTGCACCGGCCGAGCCGGTGCGGGTGGGCGCCGCTCCGGGTGCGGCCATCCTGTCAAGCACCGTCGAGGGGTGGATCTACACCTTCACCAACGGTCCGTGGCTGCGCGAGGTTCGCGCCACGAGTCCGGCCTATCCGGGCAGCTGAGACTCGCGATCGAGGTCGGGCTCGAGGAACACGTAGGTGGCCGTCGGCACGGCAGCGCGCAGCCGCTTCTCCGCATCGTCGATGCCCGCGGCAATCTGGCGGCCCGTGTCCTGATCGCCAATGGCGATCTTGGCCGCGACGAGCAACTCGTCAGGGCCAACGTGGAGGGTCCGCAGGTGAATGACGCGATCCACGAGCGGGGAGGACTGCAGCGCGGCCCGGATCGCCGCCTCTTCCTCGGGCAGAGCCGACTCACCCACGAGCATGGCGGCCATCTCGAAGGCGAGGAAGATGGCGATGACTACGAGCAGGGTCCCGACCGCCATCGCGCCGACGCCATCCCAGCGACCATCACCGGTGATCACCGCGGCTGAGACGCCCAGCAGCGCGAACACCAGCCCGACAACCCCGGCATCCTCGAGCAGGATCACCGGCAACTCCGGTTGCCGGGAATCGCGCACGAAGCCCAGCAGCGATCTCTTCCCGCGTGATCGGTTGGCCTCATTCAGCGCCATTCAGAAGGACGAGCCCTCGAGCGCAATCGCGATGCCGAGATTGGCGAATAGTGCCGCCAGGACGGCACGCATACCGCCCTCGGTGCTCACACCACGGCCCCGGTCACGATGATCGCCGTTCCCTCCGGGGCGATCTCGAGATCTGATTCACCCGGGGCGATCACCGCGGCGAGACCCTCGGGCACGTGCCGGACCTCGTCCAGGGTGGCGACTCTCGTCGCGCCGTGCAGGGAGATCACGACGCGATGCCGACCTGTCGCCGAACGCGTCGGGTGGTCGGCCAGCACCAGATCGAAGGGCATGTCTGCGGGTCGCATGACCTCACCGGCAAACCCGTGCAGCACGGCCGGTGCGTGATCGGGCCGCAACGCTCCCAAGGCCTCGTCCACGGCGATGGGCTTGCTCGTGAGCCCAAACCGCAGAACGTTGTCCGACGAGGTCATCACCTCAACGCCGAGCCCATCCACGTACGAATGGATGACTCCCGCGGGCACGGCCATGCCCTGCCCGGGATCGAGCCGACCGTGATCGAGCAGAACGGTGACCAGCACCCCCGGATCGGCCGGATGGGTGGCCGCAACCCGGGCCAGGGCGGACACGGCCTCGGTCGACCAGCCGGCCGCGGTTGCCGCCGCAACAAGCCGCCGCTCAATGACGGCGCACTCTGCGACCGGCAACGCCAGGATGAGTCCGATCGCGTCGACGCGATCTCCGCGGGCCGCGGCTTCCACGATGGCCTCGGGCGCTCCAGCACGACGGAGCACTTCGGCGGCCGCCTGGGCATCTCGCCAGCCGGCATGAACGTCGAAGGTCGTGAGCGCGACGAGCATCTCGCACTTCTCGGTGGGGTCGGCGTAACGCCGGTCTTCCTCGGGCAGGGCCTGGTCCGCCGCCCAGCCCCGCGCTGCGTGCGCGGCGTCGGGGTGCACCTGCAGGGAGAGGGGGGTCGACGCGGCGAGAAGTTTGACCAGGGGAACACCGTGGTGCTCCGGAAGCTCATCGAGGCTGCGACCGGCATCGGCACCCTCGGTGACGATGGCCGCCCCCGCCGGGTGCGTGCCGAACCACAGTTCGGCCTGCGGATTGCCGGTGCGCCCACACCAGCGGGCGAGCCCGTCGACGACACCCCAGTCGTATGCCTTGAGTGCTCCGCGAACAACGTGCACGTCAGGCGTCCGGCTCGATGGCCTCATCGAGCAGCATGACCGGGATGCCCCCGCGGACCGGGAAACCCCGACCACAGGCCCGGCACACGAGGAGGCCACGGTCGGCGTCGACATCGAGGGGGGAATGGTCCTCGCTCGGGCAGGCAAGAATTTCCAGCAGCAGCGGATCAAGGCCCAGGGTGTCGCTCATGGGCCCTAAGTCTGCCGTACGAGTCCCAGCACCTCATCGCGGATGGCGGTCATCGTCGCCGCGTCGGACGCTTCGGCATTCAGGCGCAGCAGCGGCTCGGTATTGCTCGGCCGCAGGTTGAACCACCCGCGAGGCAAGCTCACGGTGAGTCCGTCGAGGTCATCGATGGCGACCCCGTCCTCGTCGGCATAGGTCGCACGGACCAGGGCCAGCGCCGAGGGGACGTCCTGGACGACGGAGTTGATCTCGCCGCTGGCGACATAGCGGTCATAGGGCGCGAGCAGCTCCGAGAGTCGCGTCTCCGCCGACGTGCCACCGAGCGCAGCAAGGACGTGCATCGCCGCGAGGAGCCCAGAGTCGGCCCGCCAGAAATCAGCAAAATAGAAATGCCCCGAGTGCTCACCGCCGAAGATGGCACCGGTGCGGGCCATCTCGGCCTTGATATAGGAGTGGCCCACCCGCGTGCGCACGGCCCGTCCCCCGCTCTCGCCGATCACCTCTGGGACGACCCGCGAACAAATGAGGTTGTGGAGGATCGTCGATCCCGGTACCCGGGCAAGTTCCCGCGCCGCGATGAGCGCGGTGATCACGGACGGTGACACCGGTTCGCCGCGTTCGTCCACGACAAAGCAACGGTCGGCATCGCCATCGAAGGCGAGGCCGAGATCAGCACCCGTCTCGATCACCGCGGCCTGCAGATCGCGGAGGTTCTCCGGATCGATGGGATTGGCCTCGTGGTGGGGGAAGGAGCCATCGAGTTCGAAATACATCTCCTGCAGGGACAGTGGGAGCGCGGGCAGCCCGGCCGCGGTGCCGAGAACCGCGGGAACCGTGAGCCCCGCCATCCCGTTGCCCGCATCGACAACGACGCGCAGCGGACGAATCCCCTCCAGCGGCACAAGATCGCGGAGGAAACGCGCGTAGTCGGGCAACGCGTCCTCGTGGCGGACCGTCCCCCGCGGGCCGTCATAGGGGGGTAGGTCGGACTCGATCAGCGCTCGAATCTGCGCGAGCCCTGTCTCGGTGCCCACCGGGGCTGCTTCAGCTCGGCAGAGCTTGATGCCGTTGTATGCGGCTGGATTGTGGCTCGCCGTAAACATGGCCCCCGGCAACTGTCGAGCGCCCGAGGCGAAGTAGAGCTCGTCGGTGCTCGTCTGCCCGAGGGTGATGACATCAACCCCGCGTGAGGTGACACCGTCACAGAACGCGCGCACGAGTTCACCTCCGGACTCGCGCATGTCCTGTCCCACGACGCAGGCACCAGGTCCGCCATCGCTCGCACGGATCTGGAGGACTTCGACGTAGGCGGAACCGATCGCCCGGGCCAGGTCACCATTGAACTGCTCGGGAACGATCCCGCGAATGTCGTAGGCCTTGATCACCGAATCGAGGAGTGCGGCGTCAAAGGTGTGGCCCGCGGCCACGGAGTCAGCCGTCCTGACCGGGCAGCGCGCGAAGATGCCCGCGCCGCACACCCTCCGAACCCACCGCGGGTCGCTGCTCCACCTCGTCGAACAGCGTCGCGGACGTCGCCGGAGCAGCAGCAGCCTCGCGAACCGCGTTGGCGAGTGCCTCAAGATCGTCACCCGAAGGTCCGGCCGCGGGATCGGGTTCGAGGTGCATCACCTGCCAGCCACGTGGCGCGGTGAGCCGGTCGGAGTGGATCTCGCACAGGTCATAGCTGTGGGGATCCGGCGCCGACGACAGGGGGCCCACCACAGCGGTTGAATCGGCGTAGACGTAGGTCAAGGTCGCGGTCGCGGCGCGTCCGCAGGTAATGCGCGAGCAGCGGCGTCGGTGTCCCACGAATGCGGACGCTACCGGCCGAAGCGGCGCGTCCGAGGTCGCCACGCCGACAGGGGGAAATTGGATCGGTCGTTAGGGGGCGGCGGGAAGGCCGAGCTGGGGTTCCACCACGGCTCGAGGGACCTCCGCCTGCGTGCGAAGTGGTCGCCAGGGGTAGCCGGTGATGAGCGACCCGTTGGCGTTGCGCTTGAGCGCTTCATGGGCGATGACGACCTCGCCTCCCTCCGGCACGGCCTGGAGGGCGTACCAGGCGGCACCTTCCGGTCGGGGAATCTGTACCTCGACGAGCCGGTCGCGCGGCACGCTCACCACGATGTCCTCGGGTACGGGCAGCGGATTGCCCGACTCGTCCACGGGCAGTACACGCAGGGTTACTTGAACCGGCGCAGCTTCTTCGATGTCCTGCGTCGACGTCGGGTCGGGTTCTTCTCCGGGAAGCGGCAGCGGTTCAGAACTGATCGTGCGTAACTCCCCCGGGGCGGTGATCCACACGGTGACACCGGTCGCCCGCTGCGCTGGAAGGCCTGTGACTGCAGCGACCGAGGTGAGGCGGACAGCTCCGGTCGCAAAGGAGATCTCGTCGAGGGCATCTTTGGTCGCGTCGATGCCCGGGTGCCGTTGGCGAACGCCGGCGAGGATCGGTTCGTCCGACACCAGATCGACGGTGACCGCCTGACCTTCGGCGGCCGCGTCGAGATCGACCTGCACGACGGTGCCACCGGGCACGGCCACTTCGCTCAGCGCTGAAGGAACGTAGGAGCCACCCGCGGTGATGAGGCGCACCTGCACCCGCGCATCGAGGTCACCGGGGGCATAGACGAGGAGTTGGCGTGCCCCTTCACCCGGGATGACACCCGGCACGAGGACGCGAGTGGCCGGCTCGGCTGAGGCCGGAATCCAGTCCGCTCCGCGGGGGAAGAAACCGTCTGTCTCCCGGTCGGAGAGTGCGGCCACGATGCGGCCGGCCCGCACCTGCACATGCCAGGACACGTAGGGCAGGCGGGGCGCCTCACGGGTCAGGCGCACCACGGTGCGGCTGCGTGGCTCGACCACGATGCCGCGCAGTCGCGGTGTGGTCACCGGGCCCTCCGGTCCGCTGATCTGCACCTCGAGTTCGGCCGGGGTCGCCTCGGGGTTGACGAGCACGAGGTCACTGTCGCGTCCGGCCACGCTGCCGCCCCCGACGAACCACCAGGAGGTCGCGGGTCCGAGGCACGCGAGACTGGACAGTCCTCGGCCGTCGTTGTAGGAGTCGACGGTGGTCTGCGTGGCGACGAGCCCGGGAGCCAGCGAACCCTGGGTCCGAATCTCCAGCGGAGGAAGGCGCCGTGACTCCGCCACCACCGTGGCGGCATCGCCCGGTTGGGCGAGCACCGGCTTGGGGGCCTCCTCACCGGACTCGTCCACGAGGAGCGGATCATCCTCACCGCCGAGGAAGGTGATCTCCGCGCTTCCCTCGCGATCTTGGCCGGGCAGGTCGGGCAGGACCATCATCGTCGAGGTAGTGCGGGACAGGTCCACCGATCCCGGCTCAGGGCAGACGGCCGTGGAAGAGTCGACCGGCTCCACAGCCGGTGCGGGGCTCGCGGACTCAGGCGACTGCAGAAGGAGCGAACCCACAACGGCGAGGATCAGGAAGACGCCCACCACGACCGCGAGCGATTGCCAGCCGCGAGAGTCCGGGGGGATCACCGCGGTCCCGCGTCGGCGGCGTGGTCGTCGCGATTCCGAAGCGGTCTCCTCGGGGGCGGTCTCCTCGGGGGCGGTCTCCTCGGGGGCGGTCTCCTCGGGGGTGATGTCTTCCGGAGTGGTGTCCTCAGGAGTGTTCTCGTCGCTCACGGTGACACCTCCACTCCATCTTCAGCGAGCACGGCCACATCGTCCTCGTCGATCTCATCATCGGCGACGTCGTCGTCGCGGACATGTCGGCGCCCAGGGAGGGCGAGGACCACGACCACGATCACCAGGATGAGTTCACTCCATAGCCACCGGGTGCGTTCCCCGCTGTCCGCCGAAACCACGAGCGCGCCCGATGACTCCGGCGGGAGGGTGAACGACTGCAACCCGTCAACTTCCGCCGCCAACTCCGTAGTGACCAGGGTGGCTCGCCACCGAGGGTCAGCTGTTTGAGCGAGGCTCAACGTCCCGCTCTCCTCGACCAGCAGGCCGCGGGCCAGTGGATCACCGTCGCGATTGACGACCGCCACCGGCGATGTCGCGTCGTCCGAGTCAATGCGCACGCGTGCCGTCGGGAGGACCACTCGCCAGAGCACTTCACCATCCTGCCCAGCCACGCGTCGAAGGCCGGGGGCCGAATCAAGGGTTCTCGTCACGCTGTCGGCGCGCGGTCCCTCGGTTTGCAGGATGACGTAGCGCACCGCGTATTGGGCGAGGCCAACGACCTCGTCACCGCCGCGTCCGGACACCAGGCCGGAGACCAAACGATCCAGGCGTTCCCAATCCTGGGCCGGAGGTGCCACCGATCCGTCGCCGAGAGTCGGACCGGTGCCGTTGATGAGGGTGTACCCGACGGAGTCGACGTCCGGTGCGAGCAGAAGCGTGCGCGGCGCCTCGGGTCCGATGACCTCAGCGACGACAAACGGGGGCAGCAGGGCCGGGTCCGCTCGGTGGACAGGTCCGGAAGCCCCGGTCAACCACACCGCCGCGTAGGCGATGGGGACGAGAACGGCGGCCGCGGTCGCCAGCAGCGATACCGGCTGGCGCCAACTGAACGTCGAACCGGCCATGGACGCGCGCAGGCCATCACCGGCGATGGCGACGGCCACGATGAGTGCGGCGCCGAGGAGGGCCACCGCCATGCCCGGCCAGAGTCGGACCGGGTCGGGAACACTGGGGATAGTCACCTGAATGCCGGACAGGATGAGCGCCAACAGGTAGGCAGCCAACGCCGCACCCCACGCGGTGACGATCGCCGCCCGCCGGTGCGGACGCAGGATGGCCAGCATGGCGGCCACGACCAGCCCGGCACCGATAAAGGTGAGGCTGACGCCCGGTCCACCGGGATCGAGGAAGGCGAGTTGCACCGCGCCCGCCGAGGGCTCGACCAACGCCGGATCGAAGGCACCAAATTCGCCGAGGAAGAGAATCGGGTTCGTGACGAGCCGGAAGGACCACGGCACCAGCAGGGCCAACGGAACGAGCACGAGGGCAAAGGCGCGCAGGACGAGTGCCACCGACAGGCTCCGGCGCAGGACGGCGGCGATGAGTGCAGCCACCACAGCGACGACGACCCACAGCCACACGACGGGAGCGCCGGCAATCGCCAGGGCCAGCAGAAGCGAGGCAATCCACGGCGTCCGACCGCTCGATGGGGCAAGGTCGGTGGCAACGCCCAGGGAGCGAACAACGAAGCGCGCCGCCAACGGCAGCACCACGATGGACAGCAGGACGCCGAGGCGACCAGTGGCCATGCCCGCCGTCAGGGTTGGCAGCAGTGCGTACGTCGCAGCAGCCCAGAGCCGAACCGGCCGCGAGGAGATCACGCCGAACATCGCGGACCACGCCGACAGACCGGCGAGCGCGGACGCCAGCAGCAGCGATAGGCCCACCGTCAGTGAGGCCTTGCCAAGGAGGAGGGTGGAGAGGGCGGCGAGGACGGCGATGGCGGGGGCGGCGGGCTCGAACGAACCAGGACCCACGTCATGCCAGGGCCGCAGGTAGGTCGACCACAGGTCTGCGGCCCCGTCCGGACTCGGCAGGAGCGCGCCACCGAAGAGGGAACCCTCGCCCCACCACAGGCTGCGCCCGGCAACCAAGGTCACCAGGACCAGGGCGAGCGTGAGTCCCACGGTGGGCCGGGTGAGCGTGCGACGCAACCAGTTGCCGGCCGGATCATCGAAGAGGTCGGCATCGTCGGAGACCGGGCCTGACTCCAGTGCTCCGGCGCTCGCTCCCGAGCCACGGCCCGAGGCCATGATTCCCCCGAGCGCTTCGATCGCCGCGCGGGCCTGCGTCGAGGCCCGCGGTCGCAGATCGTGCACGGCCGCATGGGACGACATGACCGTCGTCTCGGCGCAGGACCGCCGCGCCGTGCGCAGGCGTCCCGGATGCGCAATGAGGACCCCGAGTGCCGCGAGTTCGTCACCGGCCCGGCGCAGGTCCTTGCCGAGCAGGTAGAGCAGCGAACGCAGCAGGGTGCCGACCACGAGTCGGACGGCGGTGAAAGGCGCACGCCAGGCGGGCGTCTGCACCATGAGGACGTGGAGTGCCGACCGTCGGTCGAGTCGGTGCCCGCGTCCTGGAGCCGAGGAGCCTTCTCGACGACCGTGGTACGAGGCCTCACGGTGGTGGATCACTGCCTGGGGAACGACACGCACCTCATAACCGGCGCGCCAGACTCGCCAACAGAAGTCCAGGTCATCGCGGTAAAGCGGCAGCGCGGGATCGAACCCGCCGAGCTGGTCCCACACATCGCGTCGGATGAGCATGCCGGCGGAGCCCACCGCGTGAACGGCGTCGCGATCATCGTGCTGTCCCTGATCGTGCTCTCGCCGTTCCAGGCCCGTGACGCGGCGGCCGGATCCGGTGATGCTGAAGCCCATCTCGAGCAACAGCCGGCGGTCATGCCAACCTCGCGACTTGGGACCGAGGACGGCCGCGGAGGGGTGGGCCTCGGCGGCGAGGAGCAGTTGTTCGAGACAGTCCGGGGCCGGAGCGGAGTCGTCGTGCAGCAGCCAGATCCACTCCGTGGTGTCGACATCAAAGGCCTCATCGACATCGCTGCGAAGGACACCCGAACCCAAACCGGCGGCGACGGCCGCACCGAAGCCCACGGGATGGGTGGGATCGAGCGCGGCGACTCGATCGTGCCCAAGGGCCTCGTTCAGAATGGCGGGACTGGCGTCGGTCGAACCGGCGTCGACCCCGACGATGGCTTGCGGATGCCGAGTCTGCCCCCCGAGGACGGTGAGGACCGCGGGCAACCAGACCGCGCCATCACGGGCAACGAGGACTGCAGTGACGCGGTGGTTCCCGGTCAGACCGCCTGCTTCTTCAGCCGGCGACGCTCGCGCTCGGACAGGCCGCCCCAGATGCCGAAGCGCTCGTCATTGGCGAGGGCGTACTCCAGGCAGTCCCCGCGAACGTCGCACGACAGGCAGACCCGCTTGGCCTCTCGCGTGCTGCCGCCCTTCTCAGGGAAGAAGGCCTCCGGGTCAGTCTGGGCGCACAGGGCGCGCTCCTGCCACTCGGGTGCCTCAGCTTCGGTCAACGGCAGGAGAACAGGTTCACTCACTGCCGGCCCTCCTCCCAGTGACGGACCCGTGGGCCCGGCGAATCACACCGGTGTCATTACATAGGTCATTGAGGCGTCCGTCAAGCCCATGCGATGAATCCGGTCAGGTGCGGGCGGTCAGGACCGGTGCCTGGTACGTCGTCCCGCGCTGCCTCGGCCGGCGTCCCGCCGACCGGATGAGGCCCTCCAAATCGGACACCGTTCGGGCAGATCCGTGGCCGGATCCGGCCATCCGGCTGATGGTCTCCTCCATCAGGGTTCCACCCACATCGTCTGCGCCCGCGGCCAGGAGCGCTCGGCAACCGTCATCTCCCACCTTGACCCAGGAGCACTGCACGTGGTCGATGGCCCCGTGCAGCATGAGCCGCGCCATCGCATGGACGGCGAGGATGTCGCGGAACTCCGGACCCGGTCGAGCAACCCCGGCGAGATAGATCGGTGACTGGTGATGGACGAAGGGCAGGGGGACGAACTCGGTGAATCCGCCGGTGTCCTCCTGAAGGCCGCGGATCGTCCGCAGATGGTCGACCCAGTGATACGGCGCGTCCACGTGGCCGAACATCATCGTGGCCGTTGACGGCAGGCCGACCTGATGGGCCGTGCGGACCACATCGATCCACGTCTGCGTCGACAACTTGCCCTTGGTGAGGATCCAGCGGACTTCATCATCGAGGATCTCGGCTGCCGTCCCCGGGATCGAATCCAACCCGGCCGCCTTGGCGTGCGTGAGCCACTCCCGGATCGACATATTGGCGCGGGTGGCACCGTTGACGATCTCCATGGGCGAGAAGGCATGGAGGTGCACCGCCGGCTCTGCTTCTTTCACAGCTCGGGCTAGATCGAAGTACGCCGTCCCGGGCAGGTCCGGATGGATACCGCCCTGCATGCAGATCTCCGTGGCGCCAGCGTCCACGGCCTCCCGCACTCGCTCGGCGATCTGCTGCGTCGACAGGGTGAAGGCGTCCGCGTCCTTCTCGCGCTGCGCGAACGCACAGAACCGGCAGCCGGTGTAACAGACGTTCGTGAAGTTGATATTGCGATTGGCGACGTAGGTGACCTCGTCGCCCACGACGTCTGCACGAACCGCGTCTGCCAGGCCGGCCAGCGCCGCCAGGGCCTCGCCCTCCGCGCCCATGAGCGCCACCGCCGCCTGGTGATGCTCCGGCGCCGCCAGGAGTGCCGGATCTCGCTCAGCCAGGGCCAGTGCCGCCCGGAGGTCGTGATCGAGCCGCTCGGGGGCGCGCACGGCCCGCGCCCGCTCCCCCACCTCCTGCCAATCGCCGTAGACCTCGGCGATATCCGATCGAGTCTCGGTGCGACGTCCTTCAAGGTCGATATCGAGGTGGAGATCCACCCGGCCGCCAGCCTGCCGCTGGGCGAACTGCGCGTACGCATCCGCATCGGTGCCGGGCTCCTGCCAGGGCCGGCCCGCCGGTGCGCACGGCTGCCGGAGCAGGCCGTCTGCGTCGGCGAGGGCATCGACATGCTCACGCACCCGCGGGTCAATCCAGTCCTCGGTGGCGACGTACTCCGGGTGCACGGTCAACCGCGGACGCAGCCGGAAACCGGCGGCGGCAGTTGCCTCGGCCAGAGCGTCCAGATGCGGCCACGGACGCTCGGGGTTGACGTGATCAGGTGTTACGGGGCTCACGCCACCCCAGTCATCGACGCCGGCACGCAGCAGATCAGCGAGTTCAGCGACATCGCTCAGGTTGGGCGGTGCCTGCAGGCGCACCGCGGGACCGAGCAGGATGCGGGCCGTCGCCAAGGTCGCCAGGTAGGACTCGCGGTCAAGGTCGGGCTCGCCGCGCATCGCCGTGTCGTCCTTGGCGCGAAAGTTCTGGACGATCACCTCCTGCAGGTGCCGGTGTCGTCGGTGGGTGGCCCGCAGCGCCATCAGCGCATCAACGCGCTCGTCGACGTTCTCACCGATTCCGACGAGGATGCCGGAGGTGAAGGGGACCCGGAGCCGACCGGCATCCTCGAGCACCTGCAACCGCACGCGCGGTTCCTTGTCCGGGCTCCCGAAGTGCGGCCCGCCGGGCTCGGACCACAGGCGCTCCGCGGTGGTCTCGAGCATCATGCCCATGCTCGGCGCCACCGGACGAAGTCGGCGCATCTCCTCCCACGACATGACGCCCGGATTGAGATGTGGCAGGAGCCCGGTCTCCTCCAGCACGCGGATCGCCATCGCGCGCACATAGGACAACGTGTCGGGATATCCCGCCTCGTCCAACCACTCCCGAGCCGCCGGCCAGCGGTCCTCCGGTCGGTCCCCGAGCGTGAAGAGTGCCTCGGCGCAGCCACGAGCCGCACCGTCCCGGGCAATGTCGAGGATCTCGTCGGGCGACAGGTACGGCGCCGGCAATCGGTGCGGCACCGTCGCGAAGGTGCAGTAGTGGCATCGGTCACGGCACAACCGGGTCACCGGGACGAAGACCTTCGGTGAGTAGGTCACCACTCCGGCGAGCCCACTGTCCCGTCGACCGCGGTCGCGCAGCTCCCCCGCCACGTCGAGCAGGTCGGCCAGGGCGGCGCCCCGAGCCTCCGCGAGGGCCACCGCCTCATCATGGTCCAGGGTTTGCCCCTTGCGCGCCCGCGCGAGCGATCGCCGCAAGGCGTGGTCGTTCGTCGGGCTGCCCACCGTGACACCCTAAGGGAATGAATAGGGGTACACCTCAACGGCTCGTCGTGCCGGCCGGCGGCATCGGTGGCGCTCGATTCCTGCAGGGCCTGCTCGCTCAGGTGGAGTCCGACACCGAGATCACGGTGATCGGCAACACCGGTGATGACATCTGGCTGCACGGGCTGCGCGTCTGCCCCGATCTCGACACGGTGATGTACACCCTGGGCGGCGGCATCAGCGTCGAGCGAGGCTGGGGCCGCGAGGATGAGACCTTCACGGTCAAGGACGAGTTGGCGGCGTACGGCGTCGAGCCGACCTGGTTCGGCCTCGGCGACCGCGACATCGCCACCCATCTGGTCCGAACGCGCATGCTTCAGGCGGGCTACCCCCTGTCCGCGGTCACCGAGGCCCTGTGCACGCGCTGGCAGCCCGGGGTTCGGCTGCTGCCCATGACCGATGACCGAGCGGAGACCCACGTCATCGTCGATGATCCCGACGGCGCCGTCGCCGACGACGGCAGTCCGCAGCGACGAGCGCTGCACTTCCAGGAGTGGTGGGTGCGCTACCGCGCGTCGCTCCCGGCGCACGAGATCGTGCTCGTGGGCGGCGACGAAGCCGGCCCCGCACCCGGAGTCCTCGAGGCCATCGCTACGGCCGATGCGATCATCCTGCCGCCATCCAATCCGGTGGTCTCGATCGGGACGATCCTGCAGGTACGGGGGCTGCGCGACGCGCTGCGCGACAGTGGCGCGCCGGTGGTTGGGGTGTCTCCCATCATTGGCGGCCGACCCGTGCGGGGTATGGCCGACGCGTGCCTGTCCGCCATCGGCGTCGAGACCAGCGCCCAGGCGGTGGGCGAGCACTACGGCTCTCGGCAGCACGGGGGCCTGCTGGACGGGTGGCTGGTCGACAGCGTCGACGACGAGGTGGCGATCCCCGATGTCATCGTGGAAGCGCTGCCGCTGCTCATGTCCGACCCCGAAGCCACCGGCCGCATCGCCGCGGCCGCCCTCCACCTCGCCGAGCGGTTGCGTCCATGAGCGAAACCGTGACGATCCTGCCCCTGATCGGGATCGCAGAGATCACCGAGGGTGCTGACCTGGGCGCGTTAGTCGCCGAGGCGGCGGCCAAAGTGGAGTGGCCCGACGGATCGACGGGTCTCGCCGGTGGCGACATCGTCGTGGTGTCGAGCAAGGTGGTGAGCAAAGCCGAAGGTCGTTGGGTGCCGTCTGCCGACCGTGAACGAGCGATCGACGACGAGGCAATCGCCACGGTTGCCACGAAGCAAACCCCACACGGCGTCACGCGAATCGTGCGAACACGCACAGGTCTGGTCCTGGCCGCCGCGGGAATCGACGCCAGCGATGTGCCGGGTGATCGGGTGCTGCTGCTCCCCGTCGACCCCGATGCCTCGGCGCGCAGCATGCGTCAACGCATGTCCACGCTGAGCACCGCGCGCATCGGAGTCGTCATCACCGACACGCTCGGACGCGCGTGGCGCGATGGCCTCACCGACTGTGCAATTGGTGCGGCCGGGGTGATCCCGCTCATTGATCATCGGGGGCTTCCCGATCGCGAGGGTCGGATCATGGATGCGACGGTGATCGCGACCGCAGACGAGATTGCCTCCGCCGCCGATCTGGTCAAGGGCAAGGCGCAGGGCGTGCCTGCCGCAATCATCCGCGGTCTGGGTACTCTCGTCACCGGCGAGGACGGCCCCGGCGCCGCGGCGATGGTGCGGCCCGAGGCGGAGGATCTGTTCACTCTGGGAACGGCGGAGGCCATGACCATTGGTCGACGCGAGGCGGTCGCGGCACGACGTACGGTCCGAAGTTTTGCGGACCGGGACGTGCCCGACGAGATCATCGAAGCGGCGGTGGCCGCTGCGGTGACAGCGCCCTCACCGCATCACACGACCCCATGGCACTTCGTCATCGTCGACGATGACGACATCCGGACAACATTGCTCGACGCCATGCGTGATGCGTGGATCGCCGATCTTCGCGGTCTCGACCAGTTCGACGAGGACGCGATCGCGCGTCGGGTGAAGCGTGGCGATGTGCTCCGTCGATCGCCGGTGCTCGTCCTTCCCTTCCTCGACCTTGCCGCGGCGATGCACGACTACCCCGATGAACGCCGACGCGGGGCCGAGCGCGATCTGTTCCTGCTCGCGGGTGGCGCGGCCGTGGAGAACTTCATGGTGGCGTTGGCCGCACATGATGTGGGCAGCGCCTGGATTTCGAGCACGGTCTTCTGTGCTGACACCGTCCAGCGTGTGCTCGACCTGCCGGCGTCCTGGCAACCACTAGGGGGGATCGCAGTGGGATTTGCCGACGATCCAGCTGCGCCACGCGAACCCCGCGACCCGACGGGCTTCCTCCACCGAATCTGACGCGGAGTGGTAGCGAGAGCCTAGGCGTCGGTGGAGAAGCGGATCGAGGTGTCGGCCAACTCGACGTCGGGCCATACCCGAGCGCCACCGCGCAATTCATTGCCCGATCCGATGCGGGCGCGATCCCCGATCACGGCGTCCTCGACGACCGCGGTTGCACCAACCACCGCATCCGCGCCCACCACCGACGAGACGACTCGCGCGCCCGACTCGACGCTGGCCCCATCGAGAAGCACCGAGCCCACCACTTCGGCATCGGCGGCCACCGTCGCCCCTCGCCCGATGCACGATCCGGCGCTGACCCGCGCGGACCCCGCGACACTGCCTCCCTCGAGCACGAGCGCGTCCGCGGGCTCGTGCCCCGGCCAGGGGGCCCTACCGAGCACCAGATCTGCCGAGCCGCGGACGAAGTCCTGCGGGGTGCCGAGATCGAGCCAGTAGGCGTCATCAACGACGCCACGCACGAGTTCGTCGGCGGCGAGCAACTCCGGGAAGGTCTCGCGCTCCACCGACACGACACGTCCTGACGGAATGGTGTCGATCACCGAACGCCGGAAGACGTAGCAGCCCGCGTTGATCTGGTCGGTCACGATTTCCTCGGGCGTTGTCGGCTTCTCGCGAAACTCCAACACGCGGCCGTGCGGATCGGTCGGCACCAGCCCATACCGCCGCGGGTCATCGACACGGGTGAGGTGGAGCGTGACCGCCGCATCCGCAGCCACGTGTCCAGCGATGAGAGCGGCATAGTCCACCCCGCTGAGGACATCGCCGTTGAGGACGGCGACGGGGTCGTCCGGTCCACTCACCAGCAGATCGGCGGCATGCCGGATCGCCCCGCCGGTGCCGAGCGGCTCGTCCTCCACGGCGTAGACGATCTCGACGCCAAGATCCGATCCGTCGCCGAGACCCTCGGCGAACACGTCCGCCCGGTACGACGTGCCGAGGATCACGCGATCAATGCCCGCCGAGCGAAGCCGCTCGATCTGGTGCACCGTGACCGGCACCCCTGCGACCTTGAGCATGGGCTTGGGAGTGGCGATGGTGAGGGGACGCAAACGTGTGCCCTGTCCGCCCACCAGCAGGATCGCTTCGCGCATGGCCCCATCCCACCACGGCGGGCCACACAAGACGGTGGGGCCCGGCCAATTGGCCGGGCCCCACTGGTTAGTGCGGGTGAGCGTCGATCAGGACGCGCCGGTCCCTTCGAGCCACTTGGCAACGACATCAGGATGCGCGGCGATCCACTCCGCGGCCGCCTCCTCCGGAGTCATGCCACCTTCAATGTTGGCGGCAACCTGGTTCTGATCCTCGTTGGTCCACTCGAAGTTCTGGACCAGGACCGCGAACGGGCTGCCCGAATCCATCAGGGACAGCGTGGCGAGCTTGACCAGCGGCGTCTCCGGGTAGTCGGTCAGGCCGCTCGCCTCAGCAGCATCGGTCCAGTCATTGGCCGGGAAGTTGATGCGGCAAAGGGGGACCTGTGCCAGGAAGTTCTGCGGCTCGTAGAAGTAGCCGAGCACCGCAGTCTTATCCTCACTGCCCTTCGTGAAGACATCGATGAGGGCAGCCTCAGAACCGGTGTTGATGACCTTGAAGTTCAGGTCGTAGGCCTCGATGATCTTCTCGCCAATGGTGGTGTATCCGGGCGGGCCCTCGTACCAGGCACCCTTGTCGCCGCTCTCCGGCGTGACGAAGAGCTCGGCGTACTCGTTGAGCTTCGTGCCGTCGGTGATGTCCGGGTATTCGTCGCACATCCACTGCGGGACGAACATGCCAATGAGGCCGATGTTGCCGTTGTAGCCGACCTCGACGATGGCGCCGCGGTCAACCCACTCCTGCCAGCGACCACCGCCCCAGTCCTCGATGATGACGTCGACCGAGCCGGCCTCCATGGCGTCATAGGTGACGCTGGCTTCGTCAAGCTGGGTCTGCGTGATGTCGCAGCCCAACTTCTCGCGCGCAACATCACTGAGAACCTGAGCGGAAGCGGTATAGCCGACCCACGCGTGCATCGCAACACCCCAGGATCCGCAGTCGACCGGGGCGGCCTCCGATGAGGATTCCGAAGAACTTTCCGATGCTGACGAACTTGAACTCTCCGACGCCGAAGACGACGACGAGCCCGCATCCGAATTGACACCGCCGCCGCAGGCCGCGAGGGCCAGTCCGGCAGTGGCGAGCGCGACCATGAGGCCAGCACCCTTACCTACTCGTTTCATTGATCCTCCCCAGAGGCCACGATCGGTGATGGACCTCGATTGTTGTTGGAATCGTATGGACTTACCTTGGTCGTTGTCCCGGTCTCCCGGTAACGGATGCGTATCGACGACGATCCTGAGCTCCCACGATGCGGGAATCAGTGCACTCCCTGCCGGCTCTTCTGCGGCCTCCCCTGGGCGATGCGGTCCAAAATCACGCCGAGCAGCACGATTGCGATGCCCGCGGCAAGGCCCTTGCCCGCCAGTTCGGGCTTGGACTGGCCGACGATCACGAGGTAGCCGAGGCCACCCGCGCCAACGAATCCTCCGATCACGACAACGGCGAGAACGAAGATGAGGCCCTGGTTGACGCCGAGCAGGATGGACCGCCTCGAAATCGGAAGTTGCACCTTGGTGATGACCTGCAGGTTCGTCGAGCCCGAAGCAACCGCCGCCTCGACCGTCTCTCTGGGCACTTTGCGAACCCCATCCGCGACGACACGGATGACGAACGGGGAGGCGTAGACGACACCGAGGACGATGGCGGCGAACCGTGTCGGGCCAAAGAGTGCGAGGACAGGGACGAGATACACGAAGGCGGGCATTGTCTGCCCCGCGTCCAGGAACGGCTTGAGGAACAGTTCCACGCGCCTACTGCGTCCGGCCCAGACCCCTAGGACGATGCCGATGAGGACCACGAATCCGGTAGCAATGAGGATCATCGTGAGGGTCAGCATGGTGTCGTTCCATAGGCCCGTGCCCATGACGAGCGCGAGCAGAATGAACACCAGGATGCCTACCGTGCGTCCGGCCAGGATGAAGGCCAGGGCAGTAATGGCGATGAGAGTCAGCCACCAGGGTGAATTGGCGAGGACGTTTTGGAGCGGGTTAAGGACGAACAACGTGAACTGTTCACTTCCCGTGACCGTCAGGAATCCGAAGGTGTCCGTAATCCACTCCGAAAGCGCATTGGCCGCATTCGCTATTGGCTCGCGGAAGTCGAGGCTTTCGGGGAAGACCGCGAACCACAACACAAACCGAGACAGGTAGATAGCGATGACGGTAAACACGGCGAAAATCGCCAGCCCGATGCGACGACGAACTTTGACCGCTTCGGCCGCGGCGTAGCCGGACTTGTCTCGGTTGACGGCTGCCGCGGTGGATCGGTCCAGCATGATCGCGAGGAAGACGACCGCCAGACCGGCCACAACACCGTCGCCCACGTTGCGGATCGTCAGCGCCTCGATCACCGGCTTGCCAAGTCCGGGAGCGCCAATCAAGGCCGCGATCACCACGAAGGAAAGAGCGGCCAGTGTGGTCTGGTTGATCGCGAGGATGATGGTGCTCTTGGCCATGGGCAATTGCACCTTGGTGAGCACTTGCCAGCGGGTGGAGCCGGCCGACTGCGCCGCCTCAATTGGTCCGTCACGCAAAGACTTGATGGCGTGAGCCGTGATACGGATGCAGATGGGGATCGAGTAGATCATCGTGGCGATCGTCGCCGAGGCGATACCAATGAGGAAAACCAGCGCGAGCGGCGCAAGATAGACCAGGGTCGGCAGCACCTGCGCCAGGTCAAGCCAGGGCCGCAGGACGGACATGACCCGATCGCTTAATCCGGCCCACACCCCAAGAGGCAAGGCGACCGCCAGGGAGAGAACAACGGCACCGATCGTCATGGCCAGCGTCTCCATGGTGAGGAGCCACATGCCCAGCATCCCGCACAGCAGGAGCATGAACATGCTGAACAGCGCCATCCGCAGCGTCGAGGTCGCGTAGACGATAAGACCGATCACCGCCATCGCACCGAACCAGCCGAGCATGGGGATCACATCGCCCTTGGCGGGGACGGCGATGACACCCATGAAGATCTCGATGAATCCCGAGATGAAGGCTCGGATCGGATTCAAGAAGTAGACAAAGATCGGGCTGTCGGCGCGATTGCCGCGAATAGTTGAGGCGACCTCACGCAGGAAAGCCGTGAAGGGCGAGTCGGACGCCGTCGAAAGTTCCTGAGTCTGCACGCCCTTGAGCACGGTAGCAGTGGCAAACCACACCACGAGGACGATGACGGCCTGGACCCACCGTCGATGCAAGGCCTCGGCAATTTTCACCATCGGTCGCCCCTCAGATCAATCGCCAAGTTCCGGCGAGCGCTCGCCCGCGATCAGAGCAAGGACGTCATCGCTCGACACATAGCCCACCATCGTGCCCTTCTTCACGACGCGGATCGGCGGGACCGACGAAATGATGACCGGAGTCGCCTCCTTGATGATCATTGCCGCCTCAAGGGTCGGCCCGTCATCGGCTTCTCCCTCTCGCAGGGGTCGCGCAATCACCTCCAACGTAAGGACGTGACTCTTGGGAATATCGCGCAGGAAGTCGGCAACGTAGTCATCGACCGGGTTGAGCACGAGATCCATGGCCGTGCCCATCTGGACAATCGCGCCATCGCGCATGATCGCAATGCGATCACCGAGTTTCATCGCCTCAGCGAGATCGTGAGTGATGAACACCATGGTCTTTCCGAGTTCTTGGTGCAGGCGTTTTACCTCTGCCTGCATGTCGCGTCGAATCAGGGGGTCCAGTGCGCTGAACGGCTCATCAAGGAACATCACATCGGGATCCACCGCGAGAGCTCGAGCAAGGCCAACACGCTGCTGCATGCCGCCGGACAGCTGCTCAGGGTAGGAGGATCCGTACCCGGCCAGTCCAACGAGTTGGATGACCTCCTCGGCGCGGGCATAGCGGACATCCTTCTTGACGCCCTGGATCTCCAGTGGGTACGCGATGTTGTCGATGACCTTGCGGTGCGGCAGCAGCCCGAAGTGCTGGAAGACCATGGAGAACTCGGTGCGGCGCAAGTGCCGCAACTGCTTCTCATTGGCAGCGAGGATGTCGTCACCCTCGATGAGCACCTCACCTGAGGTGGATTCGATGAGCCGAGTCAGGCAGCGTACAAGGGTCGACTTGCCCGAGCCCGACAGACCCATCACGACGAAGACCTCACCATTGTCGACATCGAAGGTGACGTCCCGGACGGCGGCGGTACAGCCAGTTTCGGCGAGGAGCTCGTCCCGGCTGAGATTTGCCAGCGGTGTGCCCACCACCTTGTCCGCCTGCGGCCCGAAGACCTTCCACAGATTGCGGACGGAAATGGCGGGGCCCGCCCCGGTCGTGGACTCACTCACCAGGTCCTCCTTCAAACCAGCCGCTGGGAGCAGCGTTCAGGCGTCGATAGACGTGCTTGGCTTCGAGGTACTCGTGGAAGCCTGTGGGTCCGAGTTCGCGGCCGACCCCGGACTGCTTGAAGCCACCCCATTCAGCCTGCGGGAGATAGGGGTGGAAGTCGTTGATCCAGATGGTTCCGTGGCGCAGCGAAGCGGCCACTCGCTCGGCCTTGCCCGCGTCATTCGTCCACACCGCGCCGGCAAGTCCATACATGGTGTCGTTGCCCAGAGCGATCGCCTCATCCTCGGTCCTGAACGTCTCCACGGTGAGCACCGGCCCGAATGACTCGTCTTGGACGCAGGTCATCTCGGTGCGGCATCCGTCAAGCACGGTGGGACGGTAGTAGTGCCCGTCGGCGAGCGCGGGGAATTCGATCGAATTGGGACGTTCACCACCGCACCGAAGAACCGCGCCCTCGGCGAGTGCGGACGCCACGTAGGCCTCGATCTTCGCCAGATGCTGCGCTGAGATGAGCGGACCGGTCTCCGCGGCCTCATCGAACGGGCCGCCCAGTCGGATGCGCTGTGCTCGCCGCACGACCTCATCGACGACGACGTCGTGCACCGACTCCTCCACGAGGAGTCGAGCTCCCGCCGAACACACCTGACCGCTATGGAGGAACACGGCCGTGAGCGCGTTGTCGATGGCCGCATCAAGATCGGCGTCGGCGAAGACGATGTTGGGATTCTTGCCACCGAGTTCGAGTGCGACCTTCTTCACCGTAGCGGCCGCATCGGCCATGATGCGGCGGCCTGTGAGGAGCCCTCCCGTGAACGACACCATGTCGACATCCGGGTGAGTCGCGAGCGGGGCACCTGCCGTGACGCCCGCCCCGAGGACGAGGTTGCCGACCCCCGGAGGAAGCCCGGCCTCGGCCAGCAGTGTGACCAGATGGATAGTCGTGCTCGGGGTGAGTTCGCTGGGCTTGAGCACGAAGGTCGTGCCCGCAGCAAGAGCCGGCGCCACCTTCCAGGCTGCCTGGAGCAGTGGGTAGTTCCAGGGCGTAATCAGGCCACAGACACCGACCGGCGAGTACTCAATCCGCGATCGCACTCCGGGGTCCGCCACATCCACGACGCGGCCGCCCACGGCATCGCCGCAGGCCAAGCCGGCGAAGTAGCGGAAACAACTCGCGACGTCGGCCACGTCGTAGCGAGACTCGACGATGCGCTTGCCCGTGTCGAGCGACTCAAGCCGTGCGATCTCTTCGGTGTCACGCTCCAGCAGATCTGCCACCCGCGCTAGGAGCTGACCACGCTCGGAGAGCGGGACGGACGACCAGCGGCCGTCGTCAAAGGCCCGGCGGGCTGCCTCGATGGCACGCACCGTGTCGACGCTGGTGGCCTCGTCGACCACGCGGACAAGGTCGCCGTTGGCCGGGCAACGAATCTCGCGGGTGCCGCCCTCTGCAGCGGTCACCCACTCGCCATCAATGAACAGGTCAGGCATGCGTGTCAGCATTCTCGCGACGGCGCCGATAGAACGGCACGTGTTCGGCGGGTAGCGGCGTGTTGCCCTTGATGATGTCGGCCGCCTTCTCCGCCATCATCATCACCGGCGCATAGATATTGCCGTTGGTCACATAGGGCATGACGGAGGCGTCGACGACACGCAGACCCGCCGTGCCATGCACCCGCATCGTGAGGGGATCCACGACGGCCATGTCATCGATGCCCATCTTGGCCGTGCAGGAAGGGTGATATGCCGTCTCGCCGTCGCGGCGGACCCACTCGAGGATCTCCTCGTCAGAACTCACCTCGTGCCCTGGTGAGATCTCTCCACCGCTGTACGGTGCGAAGGCGGGCTGCTCAAGAATCTCCCGCGTCTTGCGAATCGCCTCGACCCACTCGCGCCGATCCTGCTCGGTCGAGAGGTAGTTGAACGTGAAGGCGGGCTCGGCGAAGGGGTCCGGGCTGGTGATCCGCAACGAGCCGCGGGCGTCGGAATACATCGGCCCGACATGCACCTGGTAGCCGTGTCCCTCCGCGATGGAGGTGCCGTCGTACCGCACCGCGATCGGCAGGAAGTGGTACATGAGGTTGGGGTACTCCACGTCCTCGTTGCTCCGGATGAAGCCGCCCGCCTCGAAGTGGTTGGACGCGCCCGGACCGGATCGCAGGAACAGCCACTGCGCGCCGATAAAGGGTCGCCGCCAGAACTGCAGGTTGGGATTCAGCGACACCGGCTGGGTGCAGGCGTGCTGAACATAAACCTCGAGGTGGTCTTGGAGGTTCTCCCCCACTCCCGGCAGGTCGTGGATCGGATCGACGCCGACAGCGCGGAGATCATCGGCCGGTCCGATGCCGGACAGTTGCAGGAGCATGGGCGAGTTGAAGGCACCACCGCACAGGATCACCTCGGAACCACGTACGGCGATCGGGCGCTTGCCGCCGAGGGCAACTTCGACGCCGCGGGCGGTCGGAGTGCCGCTCGAGGTGTCCATGATGATGCGCGTGACATGCGCCCGCGTCTTGACGGTGAGGTTGGGCCGCGACATGGCCGGCCTGAGGTATGCCTTGGCGGCTGAGTAGCGACGACCGTTGTGCAAGGTGCCGTCGAAGGCCGCAAAGCCTTCCTGCTTGTAGCCATTGACGTCGGCCGTGAGTTCATGACCGGCTTCCTGCGCGGCTTCAAAGAACGCGGAGAAGAGGGGATTCTCCACCTTGCCGCGCTCGAGGATCAGCGGACCGTCCTTGCCGCGCCACTCGTCAGCCCCGGCGCGACAGTCCTCCATCTTCTTGAAGTAGGGCAGGCAGTTCGCGTAGCTCCACGAATCCATGCCCGGGTCAGCGGCCCAGCGTTCGTAGTCCAGCGGATTGCCCCGCTGGAAGATCATCCCGTTGATGCTGCTCGAACCCCCGAGAACCTTGCCACGGCCGTGATAGACGCGGCGACCGTTCATGAACGGCTCGGGCTGGGACGAGTACATCCAGTCGTAGTACTTGTTGCCGATGGGGAACGTCAGCGCCGCCGGCATATGGATGTAGACATCAAAGGGATAGTCCGGTCGTCCCGCCTCCAGGACCAAAACCGTGGTGCCCGGGTCCTCTGTGAGCCTCGCGGCGAGCGCCGAGCCGGCTGAGCCGCCCCCGACAATGATGTAGTCGTATCCCTTCGGCATGCCGCAACCCTAGTAAGACCGTGGTCCGTCAGTCCCCGAGTTCCGCACGCCGGCGTACGACGTACTCGTGCAACTCCTCGCGGATCGCCTCATCGAGAGGCGGGGGCTCGTACTCCTCGAGTCGCTTCTCGTAGATCTCGCGAGCTCGCTCCTCGGTATCGCGTGCCCCGAGTCGAGTCCAGCGCTCAAAGTTGTCGCAGTTCCACAGCCAGGGCCGATAGAAGCAAGTGCGGAACCGCTCCATCGTGTGTTCGGCGCCGAGGAAGTGCCCGCCGGAGCCCACCTCCTCATGCGCGCCGAAGGCAAGCTCCTCATCGCTGAAATGCACCGGAGTGAATTCATGCTGGAGGGACTCAAGCGTCTGGGTGTCCATGACGTACTTCTCGAAGGAGGAGACGAGTCCACCCTCGAGCCATCCAGCCGCATGCATGACGACATTCGTGCCAGCGAGGAATGTCGGCAAGAGCGTCATCAGGGTCTCGAATGCCGCCTGCGCGTCGGGCACCTGAGCCGAGTTCATGCCCCCGCCGGTGCGGAACGGCAGCCCGAAGTGCCGAGCAATCTGGCCGGTGCAGAGCAAGCCGATCGCGGACTCCGGGGTGCCGAACTGCGGAGCCCCTGACTGCATGTCGATATTGGACAGGAAGGAGCCGAAGACCACCGGCGCACCCGGATTGATCAGTTGCGTCAGAGCGATGCCGGTGAGGGTCTCCGCAATCTGTTGCGCCAGGGTGGCGGGGATGGAGACCGGCGACATGGCACCCATGAGGAGGAACGGCGACAAGATGACGGGCTGGCGAGCCCGGGCGTAGGCGAACTGCGCCTCAAGCATGCGGTCGTCCCAGCGCAGCGGCGAATTGCAGTTGATGAGGGAAATGCAGACCGGGGTCTCCTCGATCGCCTCTCGCCCGCCGAAGAGAATTTCGCTCATGCGAATCGTGTCTTCTGCGCGTTCCCCGCTGACAACATTTCCCATGTAGAACTTGTCGGTAAGGGTCATGGCGGCATAGAGCATGTCGAGGTGGCGTGAATCCAGCGGCGCATCGTTGGGCTCACACACGACGCCGCCCACGCTGTCCATCACGTCGAAGGACTGAGCGAGCTTCGCGAAGTCGCGGAAGTCCTCCATCGTGCCGTCGGCTCGCCGGTCTCCACGCCGGACGAACGGAGGGCCGTAAACGCTCGAGAACACCATGCTGTCGCCACCGACATGCACACTGCGCTCCGGGTTGCGCGCCTGGAGGTCGAATTCGCGCGGAGCCTTCGCGACCTGCTCAAGGACGAACTCAGGATCGAAGAAGACCTTGTCGCCGTCAGTGCGCATTCCCGCAGCGGCAAAAATTTGCACCGCCTCCGGTGCCATGAACTCGACGCCGAGTTCGGACACAATGCGTCGCCATCCACGATCGAGGACAGCCATGGAGTCCTCGGAGAGGATCTCGTAGCGGGGCATGGTGTTCCGGAACATGGCAACTCCTCGAAACGGGCCTCTTGACCGACTTGTCGCGCGATCCTACACTCGACTTATGGAATACTGCTTCCATATTGTGAAACATTTTTTGGCCGGAATCTCGGACGACTGAATCGGGAGTCATCAGGTGGCAAGCCCCACGGGTACGCAGGCGGTCGATCGGGCCGGTTCGCTGCTCGTCTACGTGCTCGCGGCCAGCGAGCCCGTGCCGTTCGGCGAACTCGTCATCGCCACCGAGTTGCCCAAGAGCACCCTGTCTCGGCTGCTGTCGAGTCTGGAGCGCAACGGGCTCGTACAACGGACGACCACCGGTGCCGTTCAGCCCGGTCCACGTATCACCGACTACGCGCTCTCCGTGCGACCCGAGGACGATCTCATCCGAATCGCGCAGCCCTACCTCGACGAGCTTGGCGCGCTGACCGGTGAGACCGTCAACCTCGCCGTCGCGGTCGGCAGCGAGGTGCGTCAGATCGCCCAGGTTGACTCGACGTACCTACTCGGTGCCGTGAACTGGATGGATCGGCCCGTCCCCTTCCACTGCAGCGCGCTCGGACGGGCTCTCATTGCCTTCGGCGGCACCCTGCCGCGCGGTCGGCTCAAGGCCTTCACCGATACCACCATCACATCGCGGCGGATGCTGGATACCGAACTTGAGCGAGTACGCCGGACACGGATCTCGATCGTCGACTCCGAGCTCGAGCCAGGCCTGGTGGCGGTCGCCGCACCGATTCTCAACGGAGAGCGCATCGCGATCGCTGCGGTCAGCGTCTCCGGTCCCAGCGTGCGCATGACGCCGGAGCAGATAGCCTCCGTCGCTGACGCGGTCACGCTCACTGCCCAGGGCATCAGCGATGCCGTTCGCCTGAACACTCGCCCCTCGTCACCCCTTCCCGGAAAGGCTGGAGCCGCATGACCAACGACGAGATCCTCAAGGGCCTCTACGACGAGACCATGGTCGGCAACAAGCCGGCCGTGCTCGAGTTGACCCAGCAAGGTCTTGACTCAGGCCTCACTCCCGAGCAGCTGCTCTTCGAGGCTCTCATCCCATCACTGGAAGAGGTGGGGGCTCGCTTCGAGCGCGGGGACTGGTTCGTGCCGGAGATGCTCATCGCCGGCAAGGCGATGTCGGCCGCGCTGGATCTGCTCCGGCCGCTGCTGGCGCAGACCGGTGTGGAGAGCGTCGGCACCTTCCTCATGGGCACCGTGAAGGGTGATGTGCACGACATCGGCAAGAACCTCGTCAACATCATGCTCGAGGGCGCGGGCTTCACGGTCATCGACCTCGGAGTCCAGGTGCCGCCGGAGAAGTTCGTCGCGGCGATCGAGGAGCACAAGCCCGACATTGTCGGGATGTCCGCGTTCCTCACCACGACGATGCCGATGTTCAAGGCGAACATCAACGCGATCGAGAAAGCCGGACTACGTGACTCCGTTGTCATCATGGTCGGTGGGGCGCCAGTCACCCAGGAGTACGCCGACGTCTGCGGCGCCGATGGCTACGCCGCAGATGCCGCGACCGCCGTCCGAAAGGCCAAGGAGTTCGTCGTCGCGAAGCGAGCTGGCTAGCTCATGAAGCGCCTCATCCCCCTCTTCGAGCACGCGGTCAAAAAGCCCGTGTGGGACTGCCGCATGTGTGGCCAGTGCGTTCTGCACTCGACGGGGATGACGTGCCCAATGACGTGCCCCAAGACCTTGCGCAACGGGCCCTGCGGCGGAGTACGCGAGGACGGTGGCTGTGAGGTCAAGCCGGAGATGACGTGCGTATGGCTCAAGGCCGAGCGCCGCAGCCACTCCCCGATCAATCCCGGCCGCTGGGAGGCGGAACTCAATCACCTGCGCCCTCCGGTCAACAATCAGCTCAAGGACACCTCCTCCTGGATCAACCTCCTCTCCGGGGCCGACCGTCGCGCACCCGCGGGTTGGACCGGGGAGATTGTCGAAGACTCCGCGGACCTCCTCGTAGGAGCAGCGCTCGTCGAGATCGACGATCCATCGTCCCTCCCGGAAGGCTTCCATTCATGAGCCGCCTATCCGAGTTGCTCGCCAGCGGTACACGTCCGGTGGTCACCGCCGAGTTCCCGAGCATCGACGGTGGTGGCCTCGCCGCTGTCGAGCGGGCCGTCGCCGACCTCAAGCCGTATGTGGATGCGGTCAACGCCACGGACAACCCGGCGGCGCATGCGCATGCGTCGAATACGTCGATCGCCATTGCTATGCATCAGTTCGGCCTCGAACCGGTCCTGCAGGTGGTCTGCCGAGACAAGAACCGCCTCGCGATGCAGGCCGACATCATGGGCGCGGCCCTGCACGGCGTGGAGAACGTTGCCCTACTGACCGGAGACGATGTCACCGCCGGCGACGAGCCGGAGGCTCGGCGAGTATTCGATCTCGACAGCATCCAGATGGTCAAGGTCGCCGGCGGTCTCGCCGAAGGGCACTACCTCTCAGGAAGGGCCATCAAGGAGCCCCCCACACTCTTTATCGGCGCCGTTGAGAATCCGTTCGCGCCGCCCCTGGGCTATCGGGTCGAGCGGGCGAAGAAGAAGGCCGACGCAGGGGCCCGATTCCTCCAATTGCAGATCGGCTACCACCCCGACCGCCTCGAAGACTTCGTGCGCGGCTGCGTGGAGATGGGCGTCACCGAGACGACCGCGCTACTCCCGACCATCGTTCTCACCAAGACCGGACGAGCCCTGTCCTTTATGAACGACTCTGTCCCGGGCATATCTATCCCGCAAGCCACCATCGATCGCGTGGCCGGCGCCGGTGACAAGGAAGCGGTCGCGGAGGCCTCCTACGAGGTGACTGTCGAACTCGCCCAGCACGCCCTATCCCTGCCTGGCGTCTCCGGGCTGCACATCACTGACTTCCGCCATGACGGCAGCCTCGCTCGACTCGTTGAGGACCTGCGCATCGGTCCATCACAGATCAAGGAGCAGCATGCACACCGTTCTCAGCTCGTCTAGCGCGTCCATCACGATCGGCCCCGATCAGCCGTTCTGCATCATCGGCGAGCGCATCAACCCCACCGGGCGCAAGAAGTTCCAGGAGGAACTTCGCGCCAACGACCTGAGTTCGGTCGAGGTCGACGTGGCCCAGCAGATCGCCGGAGGTGCCATGATGCTCGACGTCAACATGGGCGCCCCGCTCGTCGACGAGGCCAGGCTCCTCGGCGAAGCCGTGACGCTGGTGCAGTCGCTCACCGATGTGCCCCTGTGCATTGACTCCTCCGTCGTCGAAGCCCTCGAGGCCGGCCTCGCTGCCTACCAGGGCAAGGCGCTCGTGAACTCGGTCACCATGGAGCGCGAGCGCATCGACCTCATCCTGCCGCTGGTCAAGCGGTACGGCGCCGCGGTGATCGCCCTGCCCAACGACGAGGAGGCCATCCCGGAGGATCCGCATCGCCGCCTCGAGTTGGCGAAGCAACTCGTCGGCATCGCCACGGATGAATTCGGTATTCCCATCGAAGACATCGTGGTCGATCCACTAGCGATGCCCGTGGGTGCTGATCACACTCTTGCCCTGAAGACGATGGAGGCCATCCACCTCATCTCCACGGAGATCGGCGTCAACACGACGCTCGGCGCCTCCAATGTGTCCTTCGGCATGCCGGACCGCCACACGCTCAATGCCGTGTTCCTCCCCATGGCCATTCAGGCGGGCCTCACGTCCGCCATTATGGACGCGCGCACAGACCAGATCGTGACAGCGGTGAAGGGGGCCGACCTCATGCGCGGCAATGACGAATGGGGGGCCACCTGGATCTCGCGCCACCGGGCGAAGCAGGCGGCCGCCGGCGGATGACAGCTTCGCATCACGACGACCTACCCGCCCGGATCACGCTGCGCTACGAACCGGCGGGCAAGTCGGTTCGTGTCCCCAACGGCGTTAGCGTCTTCGACGCGGCACTGTGGAATGGCGTCGCGGTGGACTCCACCTGCGGTGGGCACGGAACCTGCCGCAAGTGCAAGGTACGGATCGTCGATTCCGAGACGCCTGTCGCTGCGGCCGACGAGCGCGCCTTCACCCCCGAGCAGTTGGCTGACGGTTGGCGGCTGGCCTGTCTGACCACCGCGCATCACGATCTCGTCATTGACGTCCCTGAACTCACCACTCGGCCCAAGGCAGCCACCGTCGGCGTCGGCCGACAGGTCATCCTGCGGCCCGCCGTACAAAAGCGCTTCCTCGAGTTGGACGAGCCCACGCTCGCCGATCAACGCACCGACATCCAACGCGTGCGCGACGCCATGGACGACCTCGAGCTCGCCGTCGATATCGAGGTGTTGCGAACGCTCGGTCGAGATCTGCGCGCGGCGAATTGGGCAGTCACCGCCGTCGTCGTCGGGACGCACCTCGTCGCCCTGGAGGCCGGCGACACCACCGACCGGCGGTTCGGCGTCGCCATCGACCTTGGCACCACCACGGCCGTAGCGACTCTCATGGATCTGTCCACCGGGGCACCCGTGGCCGTGTCATCGATGCTCAACCGCCAGCAGCCGTTCGGAGCCGACGTCATCAGTCGCATCAGTGCCACCATGCTCGATCCCGAAGCCCTCGGCCGGCTTCGCGACCTCGCGCAGTCGACACTGGCCGATCTCACGGTCGACGTCCTCGTCGAGGCGCGCGTCACCCCCGACGAGGTGTACGAGGTGGCGCTCGCTGGCAACGCCACCATGATGCAACTGCTCCTCGGGATCGATCCTGAGCCGCTGGGCGTGGCCCCTTTCATCCTGGCCAGCGCCCACTTCGAAGGCCTGCGGGCCGCAGACCTCGGCGTACCGATTCATCCGCGGGCGCGAGCAACGGTCTTCCCTGCGCTGGGCGCCTACGTGGGAGGCGACATCGTCGCCGGGGCACTCGCCGCAGGGATGGATCGCGACAAGCGACTGCGCCTGTTCATCGACATCGGGACGAACTGCGAAATCATCCTCGCCGACGGTGAGCGCCTCGTGTGCACGGCGGCGCCGGCCGGACCGGCGTTCGAGGCCGCATCCATCTCCAGCGGCATGCGCGCGGCGCCCGGTGCTATCGAGGTCGTGACGATCGACGACGAGGGACTGCATCTCGAGGTCATCGGTGGCGAGGCACCCGTCGGCCTATGCGGATCGGGCCTGGTCGACGTGGTCGCCGAGCTCGCGCGCGTCGGCTGCATCGATCCCTCCGGGCGCTTCCTCAGCGATGAGCGGCTCGCCGAGGTGCATCCGGCCCTTGCTCCGCGCTTCATCAATCGTGACGGCGAACGCGTCTTCGTTCTCGCCACAGCTGAGGAGTCCGGCGACGGCAGTCAAGTGGTCCTGAGTCAGCGGGACGTGCGGGAACTGCAGTTTGCCAAGGCCGCGATCTCCACCGGTTGGCGCTTGCTCGCAGAGGAAATTGGCGTTGAGGCCAACGACATCCAGCAGGTGCTCCTGGCCGGATCCTTCGGCACGTACCTCTCGGCCAAGAGTGCGATCACCATCGGCCTGGTGCCCAAGATCCCGGCAGCGCGCATCGTCAGCGCGGGGAATGTCGCCGGCGAGGGCGCGAAGATGGCGTTGCTGTCCGAACCGGAGCGGCACGGTGCGCTCGCTCTCATCGACGAGATCGACTACGTCGAGTTATCTGACCGCACCGACTTCAACGATCGGTTCGTCGATGAGCTCGCCTTCCCCGTCTGAGAGCCGACCGCGAGCGCACGCGTCGCGCGCCATCATCACCTGCGGCGCCATCGGGCGCGAGGCCCTGGACTGGGCAGCGGGTCAGGACGTTGCGGTTTATCCACTCCCCCCGGTCATGCACAACCATCCCGAACAGATCGCGCCCGCCGTCGAGGCCGAGATCATCCGACTGCGCGACCTACATGACGAGATCGCTATCGCGTACGCCGACTGCGGAACCTACGGCGCCCTCGATGAGGTGTGCACTCGGCACGGAATCACGCGCCTACCCGAACGGCACTGCTACGACCTGCTGTCGACACCCGACGCGCTGGACGCGCAGTGGGCCGCCGAGCCCGGCACCTTCGTGCTCATCGACTTCACCGTGGTGGCCTTCGACCGGATGATTTGGCGCGAACTCGGACTTGATCGCCATCCGGAACTTCGCGACGACTACTTCGGCCACTTCACCAAGGTCGTCTGGCTGGCGGGTCGGCGTACCCCCGAGATGGAGCGGGCAGCCCACCGGGCGGCGGAGCGCCTCGAACTCCCGCTGGAGATCTGGCCGGTTGGGGCCGCCTTGGACACCCACCTGACCGAGCTGTTCACCTGATCGGTTTGTTCTTCTGATCCGAATCTCCCGCTCGGCGGGACACATGGGACAGACCATGTGGGAATCTGATGTACAAAGCCCGACATAACTGATATATCTATGTCCGTGACGGCCATTCCCCTCGTTCAACCCGACCTCGCCGAAGGGGCCTCCCAGGCGGATCGGGCCTACCAGGAGATCCGCGCGCTCATCGTCACCGGCGAACTCGGCCCCGGCTCGTTGATCAGCGAACCGGACCTCCAAGGGCAACTTGGTCTGGGCCGCACCCCGATTCGCGAGGCCCTGCGCACCCTCGCGCATGAGCGTCTCGTCGAGGTCTACCCCCGCCGCGGCATGTTCGTTGCCGCACTCGATCCGCGCGACCTTTCGGCCCTGTCCGAGGTCCGTGAGGAGAGTGAGCCCTTCGCGGCCCGCCTCGCCGCCGAACGACGCACCGAGGAAGACCTAGCCGAGATCGAGCAACTCCTGCTCACCATCGACGTCATGGCGTCCGCGCCCGACGCGCGCGGTCTCATCGAACTTGACCAGCGCATCCACCATCAAGTCTACCGGTGGGCGCACAACGACTTCCTGCAAGCCGTATGCGCCCAGCACTACATGCACGCACTGCGCATTTGGTTCCTCGCGCTCGACCGCGTGCCCAATCTCAACGAGGCGGTCACCGAACATCGCGACCTCCTCCTTGCCATCCGCGACGGCGACCCCGAAGTCGCCGCCGAAGTCATGTCCCGCCACGTGCGCGGATTCGAAGCAGAGATCCGCCGCGCCATCTGAAACCACCGCACAACCCGAGTGACAACGAAAGAGGAAGCAATGAGCAGTCTCCCGAGCAAAGCCAAGTGCGTCGTCATCGGCGCCGGCATTGTGGGCAACTCGATGGTCTACCACCTGGCGCGTCTGGGCTGGACCGACATCGTCCAGATCGACAAGGGTCCGCTGCCCAACCCGGGCGGCTCCACCGGTCACGCGTCGAACTTCATCTTCCTCGTCGATCACAACAAGGAGATGGCCCAGCTCACCCTGGACAGCCTTCGCCAATACATCGAACTCGACACCTTCTTCGAGTCCGGTGGCATTGAGGTGGCCCGCACCGCCGAGCGCATGCAGGAGTTGAACCGCCGCGTGACCTCCGGCAAGTCCTGGGGCGTCGATGGCATGGCCATTTTGACCCCCGATGAGGTCAAGGGGATGGTGCCCTTCATCGATGAAAGCGTCATTCTGGGCGGCTTCTACACCAAGGGTGTCGGAGTCTGCGATTCATTGCGCGCAGGCACGCTCATGCGAGAGAAGGCCATTGAGATGGGGGCCCTGCAGTCCTTCGCGAATGTCGAGGTCAAGGACCTCACGGTCGAAGATGGCCACATCAAGGCCGTGGTCACCGATCAGGGCACCATCGAGGCCGACTACGTCGTCATCGCGACCGGCTGCTGGAGCCGCCAACTTGCCGCCATGGCCGGGGCCAACATCCCGCTCACCCCTGCCGTTCACCAGATGAAGGACATCGGACCCGTAGCGATGTTCGCCGACGCCAAGGGTGACCTCGAATACCCGATCGTCCGCGACATGGACACCAACATGTACGAGCGTCAGCACGGCACCGGCCTGGAGATCGGCTCCTACGCCCACCGACCGATCCTGTACGACGCCGAGGAGATCCCTTCGAACGCCGAGGCTGCCCTCTCCCCCACCGAGTTCCCGTTCACCCCCGACGACTTCGCCGACCAGGACGAGCACGCCCTTGAGCTCATGCCCGAAATCGTCGGCGACGAGGGCGCCCAGGAGAAGTACGCCATCAACGGCCTGCTCTCCCTCACCCCGGACGGCATGCCGATCCTTGGCGAGACCCCGGAGGTCAAGGGTCTGTGGTCCGCCGCCGCCGTGTGGGTCAAGGAGGGCCCGGGTGTCGGTCGTGCGCTGGCGGAGTGGATGGTCCTCGGTGAGCCCGAGATCGACCTGCACGCCTCCGATATCGCCCGCTTCTACCCCGAGCAGACCACGACCAAGCACATCAAGGATCGTGCGAACGAGGGCTTCAACAAGACCTACGGCATCGTCCACCCGGCCGAGCAGTGGTCCTCGAACCGTGGCGTGCGCAAATCGCCGTACTACGACCGCGAGGCCGACCTCGGCGCTGTCTTCTACGAGACCGTGCTGTGGGAGCGTCCTTTCTGGTATGCGTCCAACGCCGGCCTAGTGGAGAAGTACGGCGACGCCGTGATGCCACGCACCGCCGAGTGGGAGTCGCGCTGGTGGTCGCCGATCATCAACGCCGAGCACCTGCAGATGCGCGAGACGGCCGGTTTGGTCGACCTCACGGCCTTCGCCCTCTTCGACATCACCGGCCCCGGCGCCCTGGCGACCGTCCAAGGCGTGTGCATGCGGCAGATGGATGTCGCCGTCGGCAAGGTCGTTTACACCCCCGTCCTGCTGCCCAGCGGCGGGTGGCGCTCTGACCTCACCGTCATGCGGTTGGGCGAAGACCACTTCCGCGTCGTCACCGGTGGCGCGCACGGCATGTCGGACTTCAAGTGGTTCAAGGACCACGCGGCCGAGGGCGCGACGTTCACCAACCTCACCGACGACATCTCCACCCTCGGTGTCTGGGGCCTGAACGCCCGCGCCATCGTGTCCGCGGTGACCGACGCCGACATGAGCAACGAAGGCTTCCCCTTCGGCACCTGCCGCGAGATCACCATCGCTGGCAAATCCGTCCTCGCCTCGCGCATCTCCTACGTCGGTGACCTCGGTTGGGAGCTCTACGTCTCCATGGCCGACGGTCCGGCGGTGTGGGACGCCATCTGGGCGGCGGGTCAAGAGCACGGCCTCATCCCCGTCGGCATCGGCGTGTACGGCACGACCGGTCGCCTGGAGAAGGCCTACCGCGCGTACGGACCCGAACTCGAGGGCGACTTCAACGTCATCGAGGCTGGCATGGCCACCAAGAAGGTCAAGGACGCCGACTTCGTCGGCAAGGAGTCCTACCTGCGTCACCGCGAAGAGGAGCCCGCAGCGACGCTGTGCGTTCTCACCGTCGATGACCACACCTCCTCGACAGGCGAGAAGCGCTACATGATGGGTGGTGAGCCGATCCTCACGCTCGAGGGCGAGTCGATCGTCGATCCGCATGGCCGTATCTCGTACGTCACCTCCGCTGGCTCGGCCCCATCGGTCGGCAAGCACATCCTGATGACGTACCTTCCTGCCGAATACTCCACACCCGGCACCAAGTTGGCTGTGGAGTACCTCGGCGAGCAGTACCCGGTGACCGTAACCGGCTCCGGCGCACTCTTCGACCCGAACAACGAACGGATCTTGTCGTAATGGATATCGCTGTCTGCATCAAGCGCGTACCCCTATCGCCGGGGCGGTGGACCCTCACCGCCGACGGCACCGAGATCGATACCAGCAGCAGTGCGATGGGCTGGACACTCAGCCCGCACGAGGAATGCGCCACAGAGGCCGCCGTCCAGCTCAAGGAGACGGACGGTGGCACCGTGACGGCATTCACTCTCGGCACACCGGAGTCCAGCGAGCAGATCCGCGAACTTATGGCGGTCGGCGTGGACCGCGGCGTACTGCTCGAGACCGACGGCGCCGAGTGGGATGCCCAGGCCACGGCCGCGGCACTCGCCGAGGCGATCCGCGCCGACGAGACCGACTTCTCGGCTGTCATCTTGGGCACTGAGTCGGCCGACGTCTCTGGCTATCAGGTGGGTGTGCGACTCGCCCACGCGCTTGGCTGGCCCATCGTCACCAACGTCAAGGGCCTGTCGGTGAGCAACGGCGTCGCTCGATGCGAGCGCGTCGTCGGCTCCGAGCGCGAGGTCTACGAGGTCTCCCTGCCCGCGGTCATCGCGGTCAAGGACGGCGTCAACATCCCGCGTTATCCGTCGGTGCCGGGCCGCATCAAGGCGCGCAAGAAGCCCATCGACACCGCGAACCCGACCCGCTCGGATCCACGCGTGGAGAAGGTGAGCCTGGCCCTCCCGCCGCAGGAGGCGGGCACCGCCGAGATCATCGGCAACGGTCCGGACGCGGCTCCCCGCGTCGTGGAAATTCTCAAAGAGATCGGAGTGCTCGCATGATCCTCGTTTACGTCGACCACGATCGAGGCACTCTCGACGAACTCTCCCTGCAGGCGATCACCGCGGCCCGCGGGCTGGACTCCGACGTCCAGGCCGTCATGGTCGGGGCGGATGCCGTGGCCCTGGCACCGCGACTCGGTGAGTTCGGTGTAGGCACCGTGCACGTGGCCGTGGATCCGAGGATCACCGACTACACGCCCATGGCCTGCGGTCGAGCCCTGGCGAGTGTCGCGCAGCAATTCCACCCGGCAGCCGTCCTGGCAGTGGGTTCCCCGCGCGGCAACGAGGTGCTCGCGCACGCGGCGGCCATCCTCGACGAGCCCTTCGCGGCCGAGTGCACCGAGATCTCCCTTGGTGGCGACGTCGCCACGGTGACGCGCAATCGCTGGGCCGGCAACGTCCTCGAGACGGCCCGAGTGCATGCGTCGATGCTCATCGCCTCCGTCACCGCCCATGCCTTCGCAGCGGAGAGCATCCCGGGCGCGGCGCCAGCGGCTGTCGTGGAGTTCTCCCCCGAGCTCACCGAGGCTGATCTGGCCGTACGCGTTATCGATCGCGTCGGCAGCGGTGGTGGTGGGGTGAGCCTCGCTGAGGCCAAGGTGGTCGTCAGTGGCGGCCGCGGGGTCGGCGAAGGCGGCTTTGGCCCGCTGGAGGAACTCGCCGAACTACTCGGTGGCACCGTCGGCTGCTCGCGAGTCGTCACCTCGGCTGGTTGGCGCCCGCATGCCGAGCAGGTGGGGCAGACCGGCACCAAGGTCGCCCCCGAGCTCTACTTCGCGATCGGCATCAGCGGTGCGACACAGCACATTGCCGGCTGCAAGAACGCAAAGACGATGATCGCGATCAACACCGATCCTGAGGCGACGATCATGTCGTACGCCGACTACGCCATCGTCGGCGACGCCGGGCAGATCATGCCCGCGATCGTTGACGCCGTACGCGCCGCGAAAGGCTAGACATGCCCTCTGATATCGAGATCGCACAAGCGACCACCATGGACCCGATCATCGCGGTCGCTGCCGGACTCGGGATCCCCGATTCAGCGTTGGAACCGTACGGTCACTACAAGGCCAAGGTGTCCAACTCCTACCTTGATGGGTTGCCCGAACGGCCTGAGGCGAAGTTGATCCTCGTGACCGCCATCAGCCCCACCCCTGCCGGTGAGGGCAAGACGACCACCACAGTCGGTCTTGGTGATGGCCTTCGCCAGATCGGCAAGAACGCGATGATCTGCCTGCGCGAGCCGTCGTTGGGCCCCGTCTTCGGCATGAAGGGCGGAGCCGCCGGTGGGGGCTACGCGCAGGTCGTCCCGATGGAGGACATCAACCTGCACTTCACCGGGGACTTCGGGGCGATCGGGCTGGCCAACAATCTGCTAGCGGCACTGATCGACAATCACATCCACCACGGCAACGCTCTCGGGATCGACGTGCGGCGGGTGACGTGGAAGCGTGTCGTCGACATGAACGACCGCGCGCTGCGCGACATCGTCGTCGGCCTCGGCGGTCCAGGCAATGGCTACCCGCGCGAGGATGGCTTCGACATCGTCGTAGCGTCCGAAGTCATGGCGATCTTCTGCCTGGCCACCTCGCTGGAGGATCTCCAGCAGCGCCTCGGCGACATCGTCGTCGCCTACGACCGCGACAAGCAGCCGATCCGTGCACGTGACCTCGACGCCGACGGCGCCATGACGGTCCTGCTCAAGGACGCCTTCGCACCGAACCTCGTGCAGACCCTTGAGCACACTCCGGCGTTCGTCCACGGTGGCCCCTTCGCCAATATCGCGCACGGCTGCAACACGGTCGTCGCTACGCGCGGCGCGCTGAAGTTGGCCGACTACGTCGTGACGGAGGCTGGCTTCGGCGCCGACCTCGGCGCGGAGAAGTTCGTCGACATCAAGTGCCGCAAGTCCGGCCTGCGTCCCTCGGCCGCGGTGATCGTGGCCACCATTCGGGCACTGAAATACCACGGTGGTGCCGATCTGAAGACGATCACCGAGGAAGACCTCGGCGCCCTGGAGAAGGGCATGGTTAACCTTCGCCGTCATATCGAGAACGTTCGCGATGTCTACGGCATCCCCTGTGTGGTGTCGATCAACCAGTTCGTGTCCGACACCGACGCCGAGATCGATCTCCTCCGCCGCCTTACGGCTGAGGCGGGTGCTGACGTCGTGCTCGCGAGCCACTGGGCCAACGGTGGAGCAGGCGCGACCGACCTGGCGCACAAGGTGGTCGAGCTGTGTGAGCAGCCCAGCGAGGTCACCTTCGTCTACCCCGACGATCTCTCCCTGTGGGAGAAGGTCGAGGCGGTTGCCAAGCGCGTCTATCGTGCGAGCGAGGTCACGGCCAACGCCAAGGTCCGCGCACGACTGCGCGAGTTGCAGGACGAGGGCTACGGCAATCTGCCGGTCTGCATTGCCAAGACGCAGTACTCCTTCTCCACCGACGCGGCCCTACGCGGTGCGCCCGAGGGGCACGTGCTCGACATCCGCGAGGTGCGACTGTCGGCCGGCGCCGAGTTCGTCGTCGTCGTGTGTGGCGACATCATGACGATGCCCGGTCTGCCGAAAGCTCCGGCCGCGCAGAAGATCAACCTCGTCGACGGAGCCGTGGTCGGCCTGTTCTAGCGCACGGCCAACCCACCGTTCTTTGGGCAGGTCTGGGGTCTAAGCCCCTTGATCTGCCCAAAGAACGGCCGGCGGTCCCGTCGTAGCGGCACCGCGGCCCAGCGATAACCTGTGGTCTCGCACGTTGCCCCTGTAGCTCAGTGGTAGAGCAACCGCCTTGTAAGCGGTAGGTCGTCAGTTCAATCCTGACCGGGGGCTCTGTTTCATGAAACGGTTGCAGGCCGTTCCACGGGCAGCCACAATTCCCCCATGACGATCACCATTCGCGATGTCGCTTCCGCCGCGGGCGTGTCCCCGGCCACCGTCTCGCGAGCCCTGCGCGGGCTGCCCAATGTCGATAACGCCACCCGCGCGCGCGTCCAGAAGGTCGCCGCCGACCTCGACTACGTCGTGAGCCCCAGCGCCTCGCGCCTCGCCTCTGGACGCACCGGCTCAATCGCGGTCCTCACCCCCTACATCTCCCGCTGGTACTTCTCCACCGTTCTCTCCGGGGTCGAGAGCGTGATCCAGGCCTCGGGGATGGATCTGCTGCTGCAGTGCGTCGATGACCACATCCCCGGGCACTTCCGTTCGACGCCGGCGAGTCGACTGCGGCGACGCGTGGATGGTGTTCTCGTCATTGCGATGCCCCCGGAGAGCGAGCAGTTGCTCGAGGTGATCGACCTCGGAATGCCCACAGCGCTGATCAGCGTCAACGTCGGCGACACGCCCAGCGTCACCATCGACGATACCGAGGCGGCGCGTCAGGCAACCCGCCACCTGGTCAACCTCGGGCACACCCGGATCGGCCTGATCAACGGCGATCCCGCGATCAACGCCTTCACCGCGGAATTCAACCGGGAGGCCGGATACAGCTCGGTGATCGAGGAGTACTCCCTGGATGATGATCCGCTGCTCCGGGCCTCCGGCTACTACACGATTTCCGGAGGTGAGCAGGCCATGACGGCGCTGCTCACCCAGCGAAACCCACCCACCGCGGTGTTCTGCATGAGCGACGAGATGGCCTTTGGAGCCTTACGTTCCCTCGCTCGGCATGGGCTGACGCCCGGCAAGGACATCTCGATCGTGGGGATCGACGGACACGATATGAGCGAGCACCTGGACCTCACGACGATCGAGCAACCGGTCTACGATCTCGGACGCATCGCCGCCGAATCGCTCCTGGCGCAGATCAATCCGCTGCCTGAGGCTGAGCCGATGCCGACCAGCGTGCGGGTGCCCACACGCCTGGTCGTGCGGGGATCGACTCGCCCGCTCAGCCACGATCGATAGACGCGTGACCCATCAGCCCAGTCGGAGCTGATCCCCTTCGGTATCGAAGATGTAGTGGAGTTCTGGGGCGACGCGAATCTCCGCGCCCGGGCGAATCCCCGAGCCCGGGCCGGTCCTCGCCACCATGTCGGTCGCCCCGGACGGCAGGGCGACAGTGCCATGGATATACGTGTCCGCACCGAGATCCTCCACGAGGGTCACCGACATCGCCGCTCCGATGTCACCGACCCGCAACGCCTCCGGACGCACTCCCAAGATGACCTCCGACCCCGATGACTTGGCAAGGACATCACGCTCCACCGGCACGTGGTGGCCGCCGAAATCGACGCCGCCATCGGTGATCGGAACGCGGGCGAGGTTCATCGACGGAGAGCCGATGAATGTGGCAACGAATGCGTTGACCGGCTCCTCATACAGCGTGCCCGGTGCCGCCACCTGCTGCAGGATGCCCTCCTTGAGCACCGCGACGCGGTCACCCATCGTCATCGCTTCCACTTGGTCGTGCGTCACATAGACCGTCGTGGTGCCCAGGCGACGCTGCAGTGCGGCAATCTGCGTGCGTGTCTGCACACGCAACTTGGCGTCGAGGTTCGACAGCGGCTCATCCATGAGGAAGACCTGGGGCTCGCGAACGATCGCGCGCCCCATGGCCACACGCTGGCGCTGGCCACCGGACAGTGCCTTGGGCTTGCGTTCGAGGTACTGCTCCAGGTCGAGCAGTGTCGCGGCTTCATTGACACGTCGGGTGATCTCATCCTTGGACACCTTCGCGATCTTCAGCGCGAAGCCCATGTTCTCCGCCACCGTCATATGCGGGTAGAGCGCGTAGTTCTGGAAGACCATGGCGATATCCCGATCCTTGGCGGGGACATTCGTGACGTCGCGATCTCCGATGAGGATCCGGCCGCTGGTGATGGGCTCGAGGCCGGCGAGCATCCGCAAGGTCGTGGACTTGCCACACCCGGAGGGGCCGACGAGGACGAGGAATTCACCCTGAGCAATTTCCAGATTGATCGAATTGACCGCCGGGCGCGTCATGCCGGGGTAGACGAGGGTCGCGTCTTGATAGGTGACGGGCTGAGACATGCTAAATCGATCCTCCCACCGGCAGGTACGTGCCGGACGATCCGTAGTAGGTGGTGACGCGACCGTCGGTCGCTGGTGTCGAGGCTAGCGAAGGAACCGGCGGGGCGGTAGGCCCCGCTTCACGGCAATCAGCCCAGCCTCACCAAACCGGACTAGCCCTCAATGATTTGGGTGCCGGCCTCAGCGATCAGGTTGCCGTCAGCGTCGTAGATGTCCACGACTTCCTCCTCAGCGACGAGGTTGCCCTCGGCGTCGAAGACGTCGATCGTCTCATCGACGATGCTGCCCGTTTCGCCGGTCACCACGACGACGTCGTCGACAACAGTGCCCAGGACGGCTCCCGACTCGTCTACGAGTTCGGTGATCTCGATGTCCTCGCCGATCTCGATGTCGTCGTCTGCCATGAATTCTCCTTGTTTGGGGCACCGATGGATCGGCTGCCGGGTGCTCATCTAATCCTGTTGTCGCTCTGGGCGCTAGTAGTTCACTCCAGCACACGATGAACTTTGTGCTGCGCCGACTGCGCGACGGGACGCATGACCATGAGGTCGATGTCGACGTGAGACGGCAGTGTGGCCACCCAGCCGACTGCCTCGGCGATGTCCTCGGCCACGAGGGGCTCAGCGACCCCCTCGTAGACCTTCGCCGCCTTGGCCGCATCTCCAAACCGGTTCACCGCAAACTCGTCGGTGCGCACCATGCCCGGTGCGATCTCGGTCACCCGCACGGGCTGACCACACAGTTCCAAGCGCAGCGTGCCGGCGAGGGCGTGCTCGGCGTGCTTGGCCGCGGTGTAGCTGCCGCCGCTTTCGTAGGCGACCTGGCCAGCGGTGGAGCCCATCAGGACGATGAGTCCGCGGCCGGACCTCACTAACTGCGGGAGCAGGGCGCGGATGACACGGACCGAACCCACCACGTTGATCTCGAAGGTGCGCTGCCAACTCTCGATGTCGGCGTCTGCCACGGTGGTGGCGTCAAATGCGCCGCCCGCGTTCGACACAACAGTGGTGAGATCGACGTCCTTGAGGTGCTCAGCCAGGGCTTCCACACTGCTCTGGTCGGTGACGTCAAGCACCCATGGACGGATTCGCTCATCCTCGACCGCCAACGCCTCCAGGCGATCCTGGCGCCGCGCCGCCGCAACCACCTCGAAGCCTGCAGCCGCGAGGCGCCGAGCAGTGGCAGCACCGATACCTGAACTTGCCCCGGTGACGAGAGCGGTGCCTCGACTCACCGTCACGACTCCAGTGCCGCGCGAACCACCGGATCGACGGCGTCCGGGTGTTCGGTGACGTACGCCGTGAAATCCCGACGCATGGCCGGGGTCCAAAACGATCGCAAGTGGTCAGCGACCCGACGAGTGGCCTCATCCTCGGGGAAAACCCCGTTGTTGACCGCGATCTCCTGCGCCATGCGCGTGAGGGTTTCGATCCGCACGCCTACCTCACGACCGCGGCCGGTGACGACGACGCCCAGTCGGGAGCGGCGAGCGTCGGAGACACCTCTACCGCCGTGACCTTGTACTCGGGGCAATTCGTGGCCCAGTCGGAGTATTCGGTCGTCACAACATTGGCGCCGCTCTCCGGGTAATGGAAGGTCGTGTAGACGACACCCGGCGGCACGCGATCGGTGATGCGCGCGCGCATCACTGTGGACCCGACCCGGCTCGCGAGGGTCACCCATGAACCGTCCGTGATGCCCCGCATCTCGGCGTCGGACTCGTGGATGTCGATGACATCCTCGTCATGCCACGTCACATTGGCCGTTCTGCGCGTCTGCGCCCCTACGTTGTATTGGCTGAGGATGCGCCCGGTGGTGAGCAACAGCGGGAACCGTCGAGTGCTGCGCTCCTCGGTCGGCACGAACGGCGTCACCTGGAAGGCCCCCATGCCACGGACGAAGCCATCCACATGCATGATCGGCGTGCCGAGAGGGTGGTCGGCGTTGCACGGCCACTGGACACTCCCCACCTGATCAAGGAGGTCGAAGGAGACCCCCGCGAAGGTCGGCGTGAGCTCGGCGATCTCATCCATGATCTGACTGGCCGAGTCATAGTGCATCGGATAGCCGAGAGCGGCGGCCAGATCACACACGACCTCCCACTCGGCTTTGCCCGTGCGCGACGACATGACCGGCCGGACACGATTGATTCGCCGTTCGGCGTTGGTGAAGGTGCCGTCCTTCTCCAGGAAGGACGTGCCGGGTAGGAACACGTGCGCAAAACGGGCCGTCTCGTTGAGGAAGAGATCTTGCACAATGACCAGATCCATCGCCGAGAGCGCCGCCTCGACGTGCCGCGTATTGGGGTCCGACTGGGCGATGTCCTCACCCTGGATGAACAGTGCGCGGAATTCCCCCGTGACCGCGGCATCGAGCATGTTCGGGATGCGCAGACCGGGCTCTTGCTGGATGGTCACGCCCCACAGCGCCTCGAACTGCTCACGCACAACATCGTCGGAGACATGCCGATAGCCGGGCAATTCGTGGGGGAAGGAACCCATGTCGCAGGATCCCTGAACATTGTTCTGTCCGCGCAGAGGGTTTACGCCCACGCCGTCGCGACCAATATTGCCCGTTGCCATCGCGAGGTTGGCCATGGCCATCACCATGGTGGATCCCTGACTGTGCTCGGTCACGCCGAGGCCGTAGTAGATCGCCGAGTTGGGGCCGGCGGCGTAGAGGCGTGCAGCGGCCCGAATCTCCCCGGCCGGCACTCCGCTGGAGCGCTCCGCAGCCTCGGGGGAATTCTCCTCGCCTCGAATGAACTCCTCCCACGCGGCGAAACTCACCGGATCGCAGCGCTCGGAAACGAACTCACGGTCGATCAGACCCTCGGTCGCCACAACGTGCCCCATGGCGTTGATCACCGCGACGTTGGTGCCGGGCTGCAGCGGGAGGTGGTAGTCAGCCTCGATATGGGGTGAGCGAACCAGATCGGTCTTGCGGGGGTCGACGACGATGAGATGCGCGCCCTCGCGCAGGCGTCGCTTCATACGCGATCCGAACACCGGATGGGCATCGGTGGGGTTGGCACCGATCACCATGATGACGTCGGACTCAGCCACCGACTTGAAGTCCTGGGTGCCCGCTGACGTGCCGAAGGTCTGCTTCAGTCCGTACCCGGTGGGCGAGTGGCACACGCGCGCGCACGTGTCGACGTTGTTGGTGCCGAAGGCCGCACGGACCATCTTCTGGACGACGAACACCTCTTCATTGGTGCACCGCGAGGAGGTGATACCCCCGATGCTGTCCACGCCGTGCCGAGCCTGGACATCGCGCAGCCGTTCGGCCGCGTAGGTGAGCGCTTCCTCCCAGCTCGCCTCACGCCACGGATCGTCGATGGACTCACGAACCATGGGCACCGTGACGCGGTCGGCATGGGTTGCGTAGCCCCAGGCGAAACGGCCCTTGACGCATGAGTGGCCCTCGTTGGCGCCGCCCGCCTTCTCCGGGACCATGCGCACGAGTTCGTCTCCGCGCAGTTCGGCCTTGAAGGAGCAGCCCACTCCGCAGTAGGCGCAGGTGGTGAGCACGGTGCGGGTGGGCATCCCCAGGTCGATGACCGACTTCTCTTCCAAGGTCGACGTGGGGCATGCCTGGACACAGGCCCCACACGAGACGCACTCGCTGGAGAGGAAATCACGGCCGCCGGGGCTCACCTTGGAATCGAAGCCTCGACCTTCGATCGTGAGCGCCAGCGTGCCCTGGACTTCATCACAGGCGCGCACACAACGACTGCAGACGATGCACTTGGAGCCGTCGAAGGAGAAGTACGGATTGGACGCATCCGTCGGCTCATCGAGGTGATTCGCACCGTCGCTGCCGAAGCGAACGTCGCGCAGGCCGACGACACCGGCCATGTCCTGCAACTCGCAGTCGCCGTTCGCCGGGCAGGTCAGACAGTCCAGTGGGTGATCGGAGATGTAGAGCTCCATCACTCCGCGACGCAACTTCTCCAGCCGGGGAGTCTGCGTGCGAACTGACATGCCCGGCTCGCACGGTGTCGTGCAGGAAGCGGGCGTGCCCTTCTTGCCGTCGATCTCGACGAGGCACAGGCGACACGATCCGAAGGGCTGGAGGGAGTCGGTGGCGCACAGTTTGGGGACCGTCATGCCGGCTTCCGCCGCGGCGCGCATCACCGACGTGCCTGCCGGCACCTGGACCGCGACCCCGTCGATGAGGACCTCGACCGACTCCGCCGACCTGCTGGCCGGGGTCCCGAAATCTGGTTCGTGCAAGAGCGTCATGACGACACCTCCGCGTTGCGATGGAAGTCCTCCGTGAAGTGGTTCAGTGCGCTGCGGACGGGGAGCGGAGTCAGTCCACCCATCGCGCACAACGATCCGTCCGTCATCGTGTCGCACAAGTCCTCGAGGAGCTCGAGGTTGTCCTGCCGGTCGACTCCGGCCACGATGCGGTCGATGACCTCCACCCCGCGGACCGATCCGATCCGGCAGGGCGTGCACTTGCCGCAGGATTCGGCGGCGCAAAAGGCCATCGCGAATCTCGCTTGCGCGGCCATGTCGACCGTGTCGTCGAACACCACAACTCCGCCGTGGCCGAGCATGCCGCCGACCTCCACGAGGGACTCGTAGTCGAGTGAGACATCCATCGCGGTCTCGGGCAGGTAGGCCCCGAGCGGTCCGCCCACCTGCACGGCCCGCACGGGTCGACC